>JAEIGA010004016.1_pt1 | contig 22804 bp, 17 predicted proteins | sample 9270691 | NCBI WGS metagenome assembly JAEIGA01 (sample SAMN17057246, study PRJNA624740) | gut metagenome | biome: biome; isolation source: fecal sample | host: Bos grunniens | place: China: Xizang | collected 2019 | reverse complement strand
ATTACGCCCAGCGGTTTATCCTTTTGCGGAAAATTTGGCAGATTGGGCTGTTCCTCAAATTGATGGAGGAAGTTTGGAAAATGCCATAAGAGATTTTTCTCGCATCAAAAAGGAAAACGCATCTTTGCAATATGGAAAATACAAACAACTTGTTGTAAAAAATATGCAATTTGCATTTATGCGTTGTGCCGACGGGGAAGAAATTATCGTTGCTTTTAATTGTGATAATGTTTCAGCTCAAATGCGTATTGAAGGAATTCCTGAAGGTAACTGGAAAGATTTAATTTCTGGCGAAGTGTTTTCTTGTGAAGATATGAAGCACTTGGTGATTAACGAATGTGGGGTTAGGATTATGAAAAAAATATAATTTTTTTGATGAAATGTTTTTACGACAAATAGATGACTGAGAAACTAGATTTATTGTGAATTGTTATATGGAAATTAATGATAGCTTCTTAGTCATCTTTTTTTTGATTATCCTGTGGTTCTACAAAAATAAACGAAATTATTAAATAAAAAAGTCTTTTAGCTGTAAATCCATTGCATGAGCAATTTTTGTAAGTGTTTCTAAGGATGGAATTGTTTTTTTTGATTCGATATAAAAAAGATGACTACGTGAAATACCTGATTCTAGGGAAAGACTAAGAATAGAAATTTTCTTTTCTAAACGAAATTTGCGAATCTTTTCTATTACTTCTTCGACTTCTTTATCCATAAATAAGTTGCTCTAAATATAGAGTAGTGGTATACTGAAAATTGTAAAACTCTAAATTTAGAGCGTAAAAATAAGAGGAGGTTTTTATGAAAAAATTTCTTGGGATAATTGTTGGTATTTTTGCACTACTAGTGATTGTAGGATGTGCAAGTACACCAAAAATCAAGGATGTTTCAGGTACGGTAGAAATTCTTGAACACAAAGGTACTAGATGGGGTGTTGCACAACCTGAATGGGTAAGTGTAGTTCTTACAACTCCAAATCAGAAGACTTTGAGTAAAGAATTAGGAATAGATAAGCATATATGGGTTCTTACAAGTTCAGGAGAAAATTTAGATTTTCTTCAAAATTGGGTAGATCAAATTGATGCACGTGCAGAAATTGCTTCTTCAATTAAACAAGGAATTTCAGATTATGTTTCTGCACAATTACAAGGTAATTCTGATGAAGATGTTAATAAAGCATTAGAGCGGTATTCTAAACGTGGTACTATGATAAGTCTTGCAGGTTTGAATAAAGAGACTGAATGGTGGACAAAGACACGGACACGTTTGGATAAAAAATCAGACTATATAACAACATATAATTATATGGTCGTTTATTCCCTTGATGAAAAGTTATATCAGAAACAAATCAAACAAGTGTTTGAAGATTTAAATAACTTTGATAATGAAGAAAATACAAAAAAAATGTTTGAATATTTTGATGATGTAGTCAAGATTAAACAATAATTTTTATTGAAAATATAAGAGGAAAGAGGATTATGAAAAAACTATATTTTTTACCAATATTTATGATGTATCTTCTTTCTTTTGCCTTTTCTTTTCCTTCTGTTCCAAAATGGGTTATAAATTTAAATGAGGAATTTCCTTCTGAAGAATTTATTCGTGCAGAGGGAGAAGGAAGTTCTGAAACTTTAGCAAAAAAAAATGCTATTGCAGGATTGAGTATTTATTTTGGAGTAGCATTAGAATCTATAAGTCGTGCACATAGTTTTAAAAGTCAGAATGGATTTGAATATACTTCAAATGCTGCGTTGGAATCTGATATAACTACTTCAACCAATTCAGAACTTTTTTTTGTTCAGTATACAGATGTTTATTATGATAAAAATGAAAAGAAATATTCCGTCTGTGCTTATATAAATAAACGTAAGGCTTTTGATATTATTTCTCAAAAAATACTTTCTTACGAACGTAGTTTTACTCAAAACCTAGAACTTTTACAAAATGAAAATGAAGATTTTATAAAGATTATAATTTTGAGTGATGCTCTCGCTAATGAAGATGAAATAAAAACGTTATATGATTTCTTGAAGGATTTGGATTATCGAAAAGCAGAAAAAATTGATGATTTTATGGTATCCCGCAATGAAGCAAACAACTTATTACATGAATTAAAGCGAAAAAATCCTGTTTGTCTTACTTCAACAGGAGATTATTCAGAACAGATAAAATCTATTATATCCGAGATTATGACAAACAATGGTTTTTTGATTTCTAAAAACGCTGAGTACAAGATAGTTTCAACAGGTTCTTTTAATATTATTGAATATAATAACATTTTTTCTTGTATTCCTACAATTTCTGTTGAAATTGAAAGTAATGGAGAAACGATTTCAAGCTGCTTTCTTTCTGCTGAAAAATTTTCATCTTATAACAAACAAACTTTAATAAGAAAATCTTTATTTAACATTGAGGATTTATTACATGAGAAGTTTATTCAAACTTTATTAAAATAAAGGTGATTTTACATGAAGAAAATAATTTTTTTTCTAATTCAATTGATGATTTTTACTACGAGTTTATTTGCAAAACAGAATATTGATGAGGCTATCGATGTTGCAGGTTTAGATATAATGGAAAAATGTAGCAGAAAATCCATTTTAATTATTGATGATTTTCAATCTCCATCTGATAAGATGACTTCATACATAAGAAATCAGTTTACAGATTTTTTTGTTTCAAAAGATATTAGAGTCGTAACACGAGAAGATGAAAATATAAATAGACTTTTGAAAGAACAACGTTTTCAAAACAATTCTGGTATGGTTGATGAACAAACAATGGTTTCTATTGCGAAGATTGCAGGAGCGAATTCTATAGTGTTTGGCAACTTTGAGGATACTAATAGTGAATGCAAGATTAGATTGAGCATGATGGATGTAGAAACTGGATTTATTATATTTAGCGGTCGTTATGATTTTTCACATGATAAAACAACATATTCTCTATTAGATAGATACAAGAAAAGTGGCTTGGGAATTGGTGCAGAATTAAACAAAAATTCATTAGATTTTATTGCTTCAGCTGGTTCTATATCATTTGATTACAATGTTTCTAAAAAATTTTCTCTAGGTCTCAAAATGATTGCAAGCTGGGATAAAAACGAAAAAGATAAGGCTTTTGTGATTCTTGAGCCATTAGCATTTCTCAGAGTTTATCTAGTTTCGCCACCTAATGATCCTGCAACAGGTATGTTCATTGAAGGTTTGGGAGGTGCTTCAATTTTTTTGAATGATTCTGTGGGAAGAACTGTTGTTGTAAATGCTGGGGGTAGTTTGGGATATAGATTTGCGTTTGGAAACTTTTATATTGAACCGAGTTTTCGAGCGGGATATCCATATATATTTGGCGTGGGTTTAAGTACAGGATTAAGATTTTAATTTGTGAGGTAGAATATGAAAAGAAATTTTTTGGAAAAAATTGGTTTAGTGTTTTTTGTTGTTGTGACAGTATTTTTTATGTCTTGTCAAAATCCGTTTTTGGCAGATGCGACAAATTTATACAAAGTGGATTTTGAAACAAATGGAGGAACTTTAATAGATCCTTATAGAACATGTAAAATTGATTTCATGCCAGAAACTACAAAATCTGGTTATGTATTTGACGGTTGGTATACAGATTCTTCTTGTGAAGGAAAAATTATTACTTTTCCTTATGAACTTAAAAGTGATACGACACTTTATGCAAAATGGATTGAAAAAGAATCAATTTTAACTTTAAATTTTGAAGACTGTGAAACTAACAACGATTTTATAAATAAATGTAAAGAATATGGTTATGAAAATGGAGTTTTAGAACTTAATTCAGATGACGAATTATTTGTATTTAATGGTTCTGATGTTCAGTCAGCAGTTTTTAATAATTTATGTATTATAGTGGCTAAACCAAACAGAAAACTTGTTTTTGAAAATTTTTCTTTTAGTTCTTCAAAATCTTCTCCGTTAATAAAGTCCTCTTTTGATATTATGATTGAATATAAGGGTGTTAATAAAATATCTTCTTTGTCTTCTGATAAAATCTCTCTGATTGAAAGTTTAGGTCTTATAACATTTAAGGGAACGGACAATAACAGTTCATTCGAAATACAACCAAATGCTGTTACAAGTTCTAAAGAAGGTTCAATAGGTGTTGACGCAAACAAAGTTATTATAGATGGTGGTAATTTTGTAATACTAGGAAGTAATGGCGTAAATTATTCTGAAAGTGATAAAAGTGGAAAATCAGGAAGAAATGGTTCTTCAGGAATTAAGGCTACTGAAACTATAATTCAAAATAAAGCAAATGTTACAATTACTGGTGGTAATGGAGGCAAAGGAACTCAGGGAACGCAAGGGAAAACTGGAGCAGAAGGAAGAGCAAAAGATTGGGTTTGGGAATCTGGTCCAACACAAGGAGGGACTGGTTGTTCAGGTGGAACTGGTGGAGCTGGTGGTAATGGAGGAACAGCCATCTTTGGAAATCTTGTAGTAAAATCTAGTTGCAATCTTGTTCTAACTGGTGGTAACGGTGCTAAAGGAGGCAAAGGTGGTAAAGGTGGCACTGGAGGCAAGGGCGGATGGACCAGTATTGTAAGTGTGTGGTCTGCTAAAGGTGGAACTGGTGGTACTGGTGGCAAAGGTGGTTCTGGTGGAAATGGAGGAGATGCTATATCTGGAACTTTTATTTGTGAAGATAGTATCGCAATTTTGACAGGAGGCAATTTCGGAGAAGGTGGAGACCCAGGAGATAGAGGAAATGGTGGAGCTGGTGGAGACCAAATAGGATGGGGGGCTGGTCCTGGAGAGGTTGGTGATTTTGGAAAACCTGGTAACTCTGGTAACTCTGGTAAAGATGGTGTAGAACACCGCTAAATTCATATGGCAATTCTTTCTGGATGTTTGTTATGAAGAAAATAATTCTGTTTTTTTTCTATATATTTGTGGTCTCATTTTTGTTTGCTTCTGGTTTTGAATATAAACCTGAGTGGGGAAGTGTGGAAAGTTTTTATATTAACATTGAAAAAGAACTTAATCATAAAATGGAAAAACATGAGCAAGTTATAACTGATACAACATATCTTTATTACTATGGCAAATGCGAAGGAAATTGGACTTGTGAAATTTGGAAGGTTGCTGTAACAAAAGCTGTTAATATGTGTAATAACCCTGTTGCAGTTGGTGCTGCCAAAACAGGTGTTTTTGGAGAAAAACTTTTACAAACTTTGGTAGTAACTACAGAAGATGCTATTTCTAGTTTTAATAAATGGATAGATTCAGGTAGTGAAAAATATAAAAATAAAAGCTAAGAATATAGAAAAACAAAAACTAAAAGACTGTCCAAAAAGTTTTATCATTCCGAACGCTTCGCTTTTTTGCATGTGATTGTTATAAATAATATTTCGGAAACTACACTATATAGTGTTACGATTCTAAATTTTTGCTTCTTCTGATTTTAATTTTTCTACATATGATTTCTTTAGGAAGTCATAGGCGTTGATTTTTGTTAATGACATATAAGGTGTTATCCAAAGTAGTGCGATTCCGAATGTGACAAAAGCTAATAAAATCCAGCCGATAAATGATAAATCTAAAATGAATAAATCTTTTTTGTACCCTTTTGTGATTTTTGAACTTAGGTCTAATGCTTTTTTTGAAGAAACACTGTTGTTGTCAGCGATTATGTTCATCATTTGTGAATATTGATAATTTTTTACGATTAAGATTATAAAGCATGGAATGTATGAAACAAAAGCTGCAATTTGTGCAATTGTAAATACAAGCTGTTCAGAAGTTTCTTTTGGCAAGAGTGAAGTAATGATTAGTGAAATTATTAAAACTGGCAAAGATGCTAACATTGACCAAAAGTAAAGATACATACTTTTTACCAATGTGGCACTGATTCCTTTTAGCCACAAGGAAAAACTTGAAACAAAATCTGAAAATGTTACTTTTGCAGAAGATTTGAATATTTTAAAATGTAAAGATAAGTTTGCAATATTCAATGTGGAAGTGATTGCGACAATTAATAACATTAGCGGAAATAAAATTCCGTAAGCTTTTGTAATTTCTGATTCAGTAGGAACTGCGCTTCCTGTAGTTGTGCTTGCTAAAATTAAATAGTATGGAATATAAATCAATGATGTGATTAAAAATGAAAATAACAACGCAAGGACAGGAATTTTTTTTCTATCTTTTAATTGCGCTTTTGCATTTTCCTTAAATTTCTTTCTATTAAATGAAGTGATTTCCTGAGTTTCAACAATTTCGTTTTCTGTGTTTTCCATAATAATTCCTTTAATTGCCATTATAATAACAATCTTTTTGCAAAAATACTATGTTTTTTTTATAAACGATGGGTGATTTTTTTTTCCACGCAGATTTGTTCGTAGCTAACGCTACTCAGAATAAAGAAATTTAAAAAGTTTTCTTTGTTGAATAGAAGTTAGTTAATTTTAAATAAATGAATAAGAATAAAAATTGGTATTGTTATTATCATAAAAAATTCATTAATAGATGTTAATTATAAATCTCTTTAATTTTTTTTATAAAAATATCGGTAGTTTTACAAAAGTATTAAAAAAAATATATTTCTGATATTAAGAATGATAGCTCTTATTTAGTTACTACAAATAAACCTTCTAGTTCTTTCTTTAATATTTTCCAATCAGGAACAAAAAACTCGAATATTTCATAAAAACCTTTTCCATGATTTGGATGGATTAGGTGGCATAATTCATGGTAGATAACTTGTTTTATGCAATTATTACTTGAACATACTAGTAGTGTATTAAGCGTCATCCTCGCTGGTTGTAAATTTGTTTTTTTAGATAAACTTCCCCATCTGGTTTTCATTGTTCGTAATGTTAAGACAGGTTTTCTATGGTTTGGATAATAATTATTGAAATGTATCCAGCACTCCTCGAACAGTTCATTAAAAATTTCCCAGGCTCTTTCTTTCTGCCATCGGACAAAAGTGTTTTGAAAGGCTTCTGGTGTCTTTAATCTTGTTTGAATAATGAGATTATTTCCCGAAAGAGATATTGTACTTTTGTTTACCGATTCATCACATGATTTGAGAATATATTGTTTCCCACGATAGTAAAATGTTTCACCAACCACATAAAAATGATTTATTGGAATTTGAGCAATTTCTTTTTTTTCTTGAATCTTTGCAGTTATCCATTTTTCTTTTGAGCTGACAAAGCTACTTATTCTTTTTTCCGACACATACTTTGGTGCTCTTACTTCTATTGTTTTATCAGGGAGAATCTGAATTTGTATTGTTTTTCTATTGGAGCGAATTAAGCTATAATTAAGCATTACTGATTTCTCCTTTTTCTTTCAACAAACAATACTTTTTCTATAATTTGATCCATAATATTTGATGGAATTGAAATCCCTTTTTCATCTCGAATCACATCATAAAAATAATCATCCATCATGTCCTTTACATTGTTTATAGCATCCTCATCATTCCAGAAATTTACTTTATTGTTTGTTTCCAATATTTTATCAAAAGAAAAGGCGATAATTGAACTGATTTCTTTCACTTTGTCTTCAGATAAATCAAGGTCAGAAATGATAGGATGTATTACACCATAAGCAGCAATAGCATTGTCATTATTAACGAGGTTTTCAGGAACTTCTTCATGTTCATGTGCGTCTAATTTCTTTTTTGTTTCGGTAATCCGTTTAAGATACTCCAAATCTGAAATCTGTTTTTGTCGATACGTATCAATTACATTTTGAATCAGCACGGAAAACTTTGTGTAAAAAGCTGGGTCTTCTTCCATGTTTTCTGAAATTGTTTTCTTTGCGATAGAGGCAATTCTATCTGCATAAGCTGCGACACCTCTGCCAGAAGAATCTTCTTCAACATTTAAAAATCCTGTGTTTTCATTGATAATATAAGTTGGCTCATTTAGTTTTGTAACTGTATCAGCGTGAATATGAGTATCCAAAAGCTTTTGAATTTTTGGCTCATACTCTTTATAATCAATTACTTCCGCATAACGGTATTGAACAGCTTTTCTAAGCTTTTCAAATCTCTTTAATGTATTTTTATATCTCTCAATGTCTATAAGCTCTGTTTCTGCAAGGAAAATTTCAGAGGAAAGAGCTATACTAAGGGTTTTTGCGTAATCTCGTAATCGTTCATAAAATGCCTGTCTTACATCATCATCTGCAAGAAATTCTTCATATGCATTTTCATCATAAGAAGCTTTTACAGGATTAAAAATATCAATAAGAGCAGAATACTTTTGCGGAAGGGTATTTATTTCTGATGAAACGCTAGAAAGAGCTCCGTCTAAATCTTCCTGGTCAAAATCAGCAAGCACTTGATAGGTTGTTAGTGCCTTATCCAGATTTTCAAGGACATCTGCATAATCTATGATATAACCAAAATCTTTTCCATCGCAAAGTCTGTTTACTCGCGCAATTGCCTGAAGCAAAGTATGTTCTTTTAATGGACGACATAGATACAAAACAGTATTACAAGGAGCATCAAAACCTGTTAGCAGTTTATCTACAACGATAATAATCTCAGGTTCGTCACCATGCTTAAATGCATCGATTATTTTCTCATTATAATCTTTTTCATCTTTGTATTTTGCCATCATTTTTTTCCAGAAGGCATCAACAATTTCAGACGGCTCTTCCAGAATATCTGTATAACTGTCTCTTGTATCAACTCCCGAAATTAAAACTTCTGTTGTAATATCTCCAAACTCATCAAAGAATTGTTTGAACTTAACTGCAGTTTTTTTATCTGCAGCAACAAGCTGACCTTTGAACCCCGTCCCCTGCCAGTTATCCTTATAATGCTCATTAATATCAAAAGCTCGCATATAGATAACTTGTTCTGTCTTTTGAAGCATATCTGCCCGCGCATATTTTTTCTTTAAGTCTGCTTTCTGTTCTTCCGTAAGGTTACTTGTATGTCTTTCAAACCAAAGGTCAATAGCTTCTTTATTTTGGGTTAATTCAACAAGGCGGCCTTCATATAAAAGTGGTACAACTGCTTTATCTGCAACAGCCTGTGCAATTGTATAAGTTGGCTTAATTAATCCACCAAAACGCTGGAAATTATTCTTTTCTTTTTTAAGGAGTGGAGTTCCGGTAAAACCGATATAACAAGCCTTAGGGAACATCTGCCTCATTTTTGCAGCAAAACTACCGAACTGTGTTCTATGACTTTCATCTACAAGAACAAATATGTTAGATGATTCATCGTGGAAGTTTCTAATGCCGGCAGCTTTATCAAATTTGTGAATAAGCGTTGTTATAACAGAAGCCTTTTTTTCAGATATTAAATCCAAAAGATTTTTTCCAGATGTAGCACGTACTGGAGTTATGCCACAATGTTTAAAAGTATCTCCAAGCTGCTCATCCAAGTCAGTTCTATCTGTAACCAGAATAATTCTTGGAGCCGGGATATCTTTGCAATACATCAGGTTCTTTGCAAGCATAACCATAGTTAAAGACTTTCCAGAACCTTGTGTATGCCATATAATACCGCCCTGCCTGATACCATCATTTTCTATACAATGAACTCTTTCCAATGTTGCTTTTATAGAGAAATATTGCTGATAGCGGGCGATTTTCTTTGTTCCAACATCAAAAACTGTGAATCCATGAATCAAATCTAAAAAGCGTTCTTTAGAACATAAGGAAAAAATAGTTTTGTCTTGTTCTGTTGGATTTTCAATGATCTTCAACAATGGAGAAATATCAGGCTCTTTCCAAATATTCCAGAATTTTGACTGAGTTCCAACGGTCGCATATTTTGCTCCATTCTTATTAACTGCCATCAATATCTGGCAATACATAAAAAGATGCGGAATATAAGTTTCTGTCTGATTGCGGATATTCTGTGTTATTCCTTGTGCAAGATCTTCCGAAGGAGCCTTACATTCTATAACGCCAAGAGGAATTCCGTTTACAAACAAAACGATATCAGGGCGAACAGTCTTTTCTGAACGAACACGTTCAACAACAAATTCAGGAACAGCATAAAAAACATTTTTATCAGGATTATTCCAATCGATATAATTCAAAGTAAAACTTTTTGTAAAACCATTAATTGATTGAGTTTCACTTGTTCCCATGATTAACAAATCAGTAAGTTCATTATTAAGAGGAAGCAAGCCATCATTTTTGAATGGTTTTAATTTCTGAACAGCACTCTGGATGCATGATTGTTCAAATGCATACTCTTTTCCCTGGAATGAAATCTTATTGATTTCTGACAGCTGCTTATATAAAATATCTTCAAGCAAAACCGAAGACAACTTGTTACCACGGAGAATATTTGCCTGTTCATAATCGACAATTTTCCAGCCGAGTTTTGAGAGTAGTTCTAAAGCTGGTTTTTGTGAAAGAGCGTGTTCTGTTGTGTCGAAGTAGGGTAGATTATTCTTCTTCATAAGCTTCTCCAAGTTTGCATTCATCGGTTTCAGTAATTACATTCAATGAAAAGTTATCATTTAGGAAATATAGTCCTCTAAACTCATGATACCCTCCTGCCATGTAACTCGCATTTACAATTAACTTTTCTGAATATGTTCTAAATACTAATGAATACCCCTTGTTTTTAATTTCTTTAATGGCAATTTTTCTAAGGTAAACATTATCATTTATTTCATCGTGAAAATAAATCAGTCTATTATTTTTATCCAACCAGCCATTTTTTCTATCCCAATGCAGAGCTAGTAAGTTTATTAATTCTAAGGAAGGACCTATTAAATTTTCTGATTCAGGACTACAATCATATTCCCAATTTTGCCCTCTTAGAAATTCCATGGTAGATGGAACCAATTCTATTTTTTTCCCGATAATCTTATTATTCCATTTTCCCTGTTCTATCTGTTCTACAAGAGTCCTTGAACAAGGAAACTCTCCCATATACAATCGGTAATCTTCATTTTCATTATCAAAAACATTACCAAAGCATAATTCCTTTAGAATATCCTTATCTAATTTCTCTAATTTTTCTGTCTTTATTAGTAGAGCATAAACTTGAGTACAATGTTCTCGGTATGGTCGTTCTTTATCTGTTTCAGAGAGACGTTCTGAAAATGAATAATGTATTGGTATCCATTCGTTATTCAAATTGTCCGCAAATAATTTAGCTGGAGATAAAAGTATATTGCTATCCTTAATCCACTTATCTATACTTATATTAAGTGAAATCAAATCATGAGGATTTTCAATTTGCGGATAAACAATATTTTCCGTAAATCTTAGATCAGTTAAATCAATATCTCTTAACGCTGTGCTTAACAATTTTGGCTTTAGAGGTTCTTTTTCATCATCATATCGAGATTTTTTTAGCGGTACTGTAGTTTGTAATAATCCAAATAATCGGTGCAGAAAAATCCAATACATTTTCTTACTTAACCGTTCTGCATATTTTGGTTTTGCTCGACCAGATCCATATTTAGAAATAATATATTTATCAAAATCCCAACCTAAATCATCATAGTCTGAATAACCTGAATCATATAGACATATAACAAACCATTTATAAATATCGTCTAAATTAATTTCAGTTTTTTCTAAATCAAATATTTTTATTTTATTACATAAAATATATCTTTGAAAATCTTCATACCAATGGCCAACATAATTAATCATAGGCCTATCGTAAGGTACTTTTTTGATTATTTCATTGTATTTTTCTTCATCAATTTTACAAAATTTATTTCCCGATTTTTTGTTTTGAATATCAAATAATTCATCTTCTGATAAAAAAGATTTATCTTGTAAATATGCTAATTCAATTATCAATCTTAACTCATCACGTATTATAATATTATCAAAACAATCAATAAGGTTATCTTTTATAATTACCTCTGATACTTCTCTAGTAATATTAGATTCTTGTAAATATAATAAAGATGCATAAATAGAACTTACAGATCGTTCAACAATATATTCATCATTTACATAGATAACAGCCTTAAGAAAATCAATTAATCTATTTTTTATTTGAATCAGGATTCGTGTTAATGCTTTACTCGAATAATCTCTAACACGTCTGTCAGTCGCAGAACAAAACCAAGCTAGAAGCAGGGAATACAAAAATAATGATTCTTCATCGTAATAAGAAATGTCTTCGTAAAGAGCAGAAGTGATCATCATCTTTACAATGGACTCACGCTCCCACCCTTCTAATAGAAAATACGAAAATATATAATCCCTTCGTATCTGATTTATTTTTGATAATCGTTGAGATAAAAAATTTATATTTAAAGGGTTGGTAGCATCTGTTGAAATAGCTAACAGCGCATCTAATACTTCAAAAATATAACTAGCCTCGCACAAGCAATATTCTATTAATCTGATTGTAGTTTTTGTTATTGTATTCGGAGCCCTCCATTGGATACTTTTTATGAATGCCTGATATATTTCCGTTTCATTTTCATTGCAAATATAATTCGTTATTTCTTTCCCATTGTATTTTTCAGGAATCAAAATCGCTAGCATTTCTAAGATTCCTTTATTTGATAAACAAAAATCAGGCGAAATAAAAGAAGCTAATTGTTCTTCCGAAGTGTTATATAAAATATGGTTAGCAATAAAAAAATCAGACATACGTTCATATGTAAATCTTATTTTTTTCTCACCATCCATTTTTATTATACTAAGAATATCTTCCTCTGCTAATATTTTAAGTAAGGAATTAGAATATGTTTCCCTTGGTAAAATTTCATTAATTATTTTTTTTACATCTGAATACAACAATAATGATGTTTTATTTTTATACATTTTTGAAGCAAGATTATTTAATGCCATAAAGATTAAATTGTCTTCTGGATCATAATCACATATTTTTGCTACAACACTATTTACACTGTTAATATAATTTCTAATTACAAAATCAATACCAAATGAACCAACTGGTATTTCATTCATATTTTTTGAAATTAAACTCTTGCATAACAAATGTAAAAACAACGGATTTTCAAATTCATTATTAAAAATAGGATTAACAGGATACTTGATTTTATAAAAAGAAAAAAATGATTTTATTGCATTTTGTAATTGCCCCTTAAAACCATTATGTGATATTTTAAGCCAATCATTTTCCTCTTCAAATACATCATTAATGAAGGTATCTCGACATGAAACACATAATTTGAGATTAGAATAGTTTCTTATTTTTTCTTTTAGTACCGGTAACCATTTTTTCCAATTTGATCTATTTATTGTTTCATTTAATGCATCAATTAAAATAATTACATTATAATTATTCAAAGCACCTTGAGAATTGAATATTTCAAATAATGCTTCACATGAGATTGTACTTGATAAACCAAGTTTATTTCTCATTGTTATCCAAGGATCTTCAGATGAAAAATCTTCTCCAAAAAAAATCCATGAAGAGCTCTCTGCTCTATTTTTCAAAAAATCAACCAATGCATGAGTTTTACCAACACCTGCACAACCTGTAATTAGAAGGTATTTAGTTTTTGACAGACAAAAATCCAAACTAGATACCCATGAGTTTAACTCTTGTAATGCTGAAATAACCCTTCGTGTTGAATCCAGTTTTTCCGCAGGAAAAGTACATAACATTTCTGCGCAAAACTGCCTATAATTCGGTGAATCAACAAAATCAGGTCCTAATTCCTCAATTAATTTTTCTTCAATATTTGATAAACAGTCAATAATTTTGATTATTGATTCAGACAGTTTCAATACATCTTGTCTTTCTATACTATTTTGTAAATTAAGTTGAGTCACAGTTTTAATAATAGAGGTTACTTCATCATCGTTAATTGGATAATTCCCTTTAAGAACTTCTGAAAAACTCAATTTAATTTCTTCTTTCAATGGTTCTAAAAGCTGTTCTAATTTTTCTTGTGACTTTGTTGGATTTGCAAATAATTCTAGTTGTTTATAAAGAGGAACTTCGATGGATAATTCAGGAGAATATCTTTTTCCTGCTTGTGCAATAGATTCTCGTAAATGATGATTCCATGCTGTTTTTGAGAGTATCGATTCATTAAACCAATATAAAGAGATTCCTCCTGTAGAATCATGCTTTATTAATAAATCTTTTAAAACAGATTCACTCCATAATACTATTTCAACTTTTTTACTATTTTCTTGATTCAATTTCCATTCATTAAAAAGGTCAATCTGTCCCTTTCCTTTACTAGTTGTACCAGTTAAATCAAAGGGTATAGCTATAAAATACTTTTTTAATGATGGATGATTTTGTATAGCTGTAGCAAAGGAATTTGTTAATTGTGCAATCTTTCTTGAATCAAATTCTTTATTTCCCCAGTATTTTGCTTGAATACCAATTTCATATTCTTCATTTTTTCTAAAAATAGCTTCTACGCCACCATCTCCACCATCGCCTCGGTAACGTTCATAAGAAGAATAATCATTGCAGAATTCTCTATAAAATAACTGGCATGAGAGTTCTTCAAAACTATCTCTTTGTCCTTTAGATGTCGATCTAATCTTGTAAAAATCAATAGCCATTTATCTCACCCTCCATTCTCCAGTCAGAAGTTTTTGCATAAGTCCTTGCTTTTGAAGCTTGTATTGTTCAAGCTGTTTTTTTAGTAATGAAATTTCTCTTATTAATGTTGTTAATACTTCAGATACAGTCTTTTGGTTTTCGTTATCTTCTTCAATTTCAATTTGGAAGTTCAAAAATACATCAACTTTTACAGCCATACGTTCAACTAATGTACCCTCAGTTTTTGTTGCGTAGTAGCGGATTTTGTCTTTTGATGTAAGTAAGAATGTCAAATAATCTGAATTAATCTTTGAAGAATCAAGTTGAAGAACTTCATATATGGGAGATACTGTAACTTTCTTTGTTTCATTTGACCGAGCAATTGCACCCCAGCGAAGATTTGCAGGATTAAATACTATATCACCAGGATAAACAACTTTATATTCTTTTTCTTCAGAATCCTTTACAAGAGCCTCTCTATCATACCTGTCTGATTTTGGTGTGACACCATTTTCTATTGTTAATGAATATAATGGTGTGGAATCATCAGGTATGCATTTTTCGTTTCTAATAGTAAGAAATTCAGAAATTTTATGTTTAATACTAGCTTTTCTAAAGATTTTCTGTGAAATCCCATTAAACATTTTTTCTTTTTCAGAAATCAACTTTTCTGTCTTCTGTATAGCAGAATCCCAAATAGATAACGTTTCAGCTATTTTTTCTTGTTCTGGTATAGGAGGAATTTTACAAAAAAATAAAGCAATATCATCTCTATTAATTTTTGGAATTCCTGTGCGAGCTGAACAAGAATTTGCATAGTCGGTAAATTGTTTGCTTAATAATAAAGTTTGAAGATATTTTGAATTTATTTGTTCTGTACATGAAAATGGATACATATCAGCACTACATAAGCAATCCTCTGGAGCTATACAAACCTTTTTTAGATAGGGACGTATTTTCGAATAAATTACATCTCCTTTTTTAACTAAATATTTTCCACTAATTGCATTTTGTTCTCGAGCCGTAGCTTTAGCTATTATTTGTCCTGATTCACTTTGTATATGATCAGGAGCAATAAGTATCATTGAACTATATTTTTCATCTTTTGGATCAACTAGCTTTGATGTAATTGGTGCTACATCAAGTATTGAAACTTCTTTCCATTCGTTCATCATTTAAACATTTTTCCTATCTTCTTAGCAAAATCATCTAATTCTTTTTGAACCTGTTCTTCGGCCCACTTGGTAGCTTGTTTCTTTGCTACCTTAACCAATGAATCATAATCATTAGTTTTTCCGCAATTAGCACACAAAATCTGTTCTCCATGTTTTGGCTGATAACCTTCTTCTGGAAGTTCAAAACTTTGAGAACCACAAAAAATACATCTTAATTTGATAGTCGTTTCTGTACCCATAATCTCTCCTTAGAATACTGCACCTGCAATTCCTGCCCCAGCAGAAATAATTGTATTAAATAGTGGATGAGAAAGAAGAGCGTTTACTTTTGACTTAAAATCTTTCTTTGTTTCCTCTGGAGCATCTGTTTTGTCAGCCTGATCCAAAAGCTGTGTTAGAATATATGTCATATTCTGAACATTATTATTTCCGATTTGAGATGGAGCATTATTTGTAATTTGCCCAATGTTTATTGCAGGAGTTGTTGGTTCTGATTTTTTTTGATTTATTACAGAAATTGCTCGACACTGTCCTTCTTCTGTTAATGATAAACCATTTAAATCTTTTGAACCTAAAAATCTGTATTTTAGATAATTTCTCGATATACACATTTTTACAGTTTTTCTGAGTAATTCGATTGAACCAAACTCCTTTATTAATTCTTGTTGATTTAAATCGAATAATGAGATATTTATAGTATTCCCTGATTCTTCTAATTCATCATTAAGGATAACAAGTAATTTATCCATATTTGCTTCTTTCTGTTTTCTTTCTTCTTCCATATTTTTATTCCTCCTTTACACCGTCACTCCCAACATATTCATAATCTGCTTTGTATCCAATCCTAGTTTTGAAAATCCAAATACTTTCTTTCCCAAATCTTTTATGGAAGCACCTATATGATATATTGTCTTTTCGTCAATAAACAAAAATCTGTCGTGAAAATTCGTCATAACTCGCACGTCAATTGGTGCGTACTGAGCATTGTGCTTTTGCAAATCCAGTGTAAGCTGTTTTGAAATACTTTGTGTGTAAATAGTTGCTGAAACATTGGACTTTCTTTTGTCTAGCATTGAAAGCACGGTGTCATCTACATAATTATCAACAAGAACGATTGAGGTTTTTGCCTTGCGAATCAAATCCGATACAAACTTGTACGAATCAAAAATCTGACCATCACAGAAGACTCCCTGTTTTGGTAAATCTGCCGCCTCGAGCGCATCAAAAACCTTTTCAAAGTTCTTTTCGTTAATATCAAGCTTTTCATCAATCCGCAGCAGATTGCGGTTAAGTTTTTCTTCTGTTTCTATCTGACGTTTTTCAACAGTGTCTAGGCGTGCAAAAAGCGAACCGTTTGCAGAAATAAAATGCCTCATCTGAACAAAAGCATTCATAATTTGAATGCTAACTTTTACGGCTGTTTCACTTTTAAGAATTGAAGCAAGCATTGCAACGCCTTGCTCGGTGAAGGCGTAAGGGAGATATCGGTTTCCACCGCGATTTTCTTTTTTTGAGGTCACAATTTGTGACCCCAAAAATGAATTTTCAGTGTTCAAGATCACAGATTGTGATCTTGAAGTCGCAAAATGCGACTTCAAGTCTGTAATTTCACCGTTCAAGGTCGCAATTTGCGACCTTGAAGGTTCATTTTCCGTGTTTGAGGTCGCATTTTGCGACCTCAAAGTTTCATTCATAGAACTTAAGGTCACAATTTGTGACCTTAAAGATTCAACTTCTTCTTTTGTAAGCTGAAAACAAAATTCTTCAGGGAACCTTTCGATATTACGTTTCCATGCCTGGTTCAAGACTTTTGTTTCAACTCCGTAAAGTTCTGCTAAATCTTTATCCAGCATTACCTGAACACCGCGAATTGTGAAAATTTTATCTTCAATAATCTGAGTGGTTACATTTCCCATCTGCTACCCTCTAAGAATATCTGCAAGTTTTGCCTTCATCTGAGCACGAACATCAGCAAGTTCACTTTCCAAACGGTCAATTTCTGCCTGAACGGCATCAATATCAATTTCTTCCTCTTCTTCGTAGGTGTCAACATAGCGGGGAATATTAAGATTAAAATCATTGTTTTTTATTTCATCAAAAGAAACTTTACGGCTGTATTTTTCAACATCACTTCTTGCTTTATAAGTTTCTGTAATCTTGTTAAGCTGTTCTTCAGATAATGTATTCTGCTTTTTACCCTGAACAAATTCTCTTGAAGCATCAATAAACATTACATCTGTTTCATTTTCGCGGCTTCCGCCTTTTTCGCGAGAACGATCAAAAACAAGAATGGCAACTGGAATTCCTGTTGTTGGAAAAAGATTTGAAGGCAATCCAATTACTGCATCCAAAAGATTCTCTTCAATCATTGCCTGGCGGATTTTAAGTTCTGCACCGCCACGGAATAAAACCCCATGAGGAACAACAACAGCAATTCGTCCTTTTTGATTTTTTGCAGTTTCAATCATATGGGTGATAAAAGCCCAGTCTCCCTTGCTTTTTGGAGGAATACCTCTGGTAAATCTTCTGTATTGGTCACTCGAGGCATTTTCAGCACCCCATTTATCCAAACTAAAAGGTGGATTAGCAACAACAATATCAAATTTCATAAGACTTTTATTGATTACCAAAAGAGGATTGTTAATTGTATCCCCCCATTCAATCCTTGCACTATCAAAACCATGAAGAAACATATTCATACGACATAGAGCCCAAGTGCTTCCATTTGTTTCTTGACCAAACAAAGCAAGATTTCTAGAAGGAATCTGATTTGCAGCTTTTATAAGGAGCCCTCCAGAGCCACAGGTTGGATCACAAATTGTATCTCCGTCTTTTGGTTGTGCAAGACGTGCAACAAGTTCTGTTACCATAAGAGGACTAAAGAATTCCCCTGCTTTTTTTCCAGAATCTGAAGCGAAATGTTCTATAAGATAAATATATGTATTACCAATGATGTCTTCTGAAACTCGACTTGGTCTCATATCAAGTTTTGGAGAGTTAAAATCTTCCAAAAGTTGTTTAAGACGGCGATTACGGTCTTTTGTCTTTCCAAGATTTGCTTCGCTATTAAAGTCAATATTACGGAATACCCCTGCAAGCTTTGTTCTGTTAGCTTCTTCAATATGTTCCAATGTGATATTGATTAATTCTCCAATGTTATTTCGTTCTTTACGTTCATAAAGACTGTAAAAATTAGCAGTAAAAGAGTCTATTTCTTTTCGTTTGCCATCAACTTCTTCTGTGAGTTTAATAACAGGAAGGACAAAGCGTTCTCGTTCTAGTTTACGCCGAATACGTTCATCATCATCACCATATTCTTTTTTGTATGCATCATAATGATCTTGCCATATATCAGATATATATCGCAAGAATAGAATCACTAGAATGTAGTCTTTATACTGTGCAGGATCTACAACGCCACGGAAAGTGTCGCACGCTGCCCATGCGGCGGCATTTATATCCTTTTGATCAATTTTCTGAATTTCTTTTTCCATATTTATCTCCTAATTGAAGTTCTAAAGTTTTAAGAAGTAATGTTTCTGTTAGCATTTTCTTTTTTTTGATTAATTCTTCTTGTAATTCAATTTCCCTTCCTGAAAGATAGTTTATTTCGATTATTTTTTTTTGTATTTCTAACGAAGGTATTACTACTGGCAAATTTGCTAAAACTGCTGTGGAAATCATAACAAGTGAACTTCCTGTTTTATTTGCAGCAAAATAGGCCTGTGCTTCTTTGCAGTTTATATACCATAAAAGATATTCTGGAATAATTTTAGACGTGTCTCGAAGTCTTATTCGCTGAAATGGTGCAGAAAGAATAATATTGTCAGAACTTATATCCATAATGGCAGCTGTAGAATCTATTCCTCTAGACCTAAATATCAAATCATTCTTCCGAAGAAGATAATTGTCAGAAATATCATGCATATATATTTTTACTGCAGTAGAGATATCAACCCTATTTTTATCTGATAATTCTTTTAATTGCACTACCAGAATATTTCCCTTTGTGTCTGGTTCAAGCTTTGAACGAAATGAATAACCTGTACGAATGTCTGTTATTTCTTTTAGTAAATAAGTTTTATTTTTCAAACAGTAACCTCATTACTGCAAATTATATATCACTGTTTTTGTTTTGTCAAATATATTGCAATAATTTAATTACTGTATTATTTTATAACTACATAAAAGAGATTTAAAATAATTAGTGTTATTTTGGTTCTTTTTTCATAAAAACGGTAAAAGATTTTATGAAAAAAGGAAACCGCGGCTTTCGGACTCCGAGCTGGTTTCTTCCCCTTAGATGATGTAGTAATAATTTTTATGAAAAAATAAAAACAAAGAAGTGATAAAAAAAAGAATCAAAATCCTTTTTGAAAAAAAATGAGATCCTGAATCAAGTTCAGGATGACGTGGTGTGATAAAAAAGATCAAAAACTATTTTGAAAAAAAATATTTCCACACGGATTTGTTCGCAGCTAACGCTACTCACTTTTGAAGCAGGCAGGTTCTTAGGACGGAGTCCTGAGCCGTGCCCAAGGAGAGAGGGGTTTAAGGGGAAGGAAACTGCGGGCTTCGGACTCTGAGCTGGTTCCTTCCCCTTAGTGAAGTGATAATAATTTTTATGAAAAAAAATAGAAATAAAGAAGAAATAAAAAAGAAAAAAATCAAAATCCTTTTTGAAAAAAATAAAAGTGAGATCCTGAATCATTCTTCGAAGCAAGTGCGTACGAAGAAGCGCAGCGTTCAGGATGACACAATGTGATAAAAAAAATCAAACATTGTTTGAAAAAAAAATAATGCCACGCGGATTTGTTCGCAGCTAACGCTACTCACTTCAATTTCTGAAGTAGGCAGATTCTTAAGACAGCGTCTTAAGCCGTGGCCAAGGAAGGTAAGGTTTAAGGAAAGGAAACCGCGGCCTTCGGACTCTGAGCGGTGTCCTGTCCTTAGATGATGTAGTAATAATTTTTATGAAAAAAATAGAAATAAAGAAGTGATAAAAAAAGATTCAAAACCCCTTTTGAAAAAAAATGAGATCCTGAATCGAGTTCGGGATGACATGATGTGATAAAAAAATCAAACATTGTTTGAAAAAAAAAACAATGTTGCTCAAACCGCAATATTAAAATGATATTATTTCACTTTACGCAATAATGTATTACTGATATACTTTGCATTATTGAAGCGCTAGGGTATGGAGTTGTGCGAAGCAGGATTTTTTGTGGGCGCTTGCGACTGCAAAAAAGACCGAGCGTTAGCGGGCAACGGAACACCCGACAGACTGAATGGAATGAGTGGGATTTACGAAGTGAATCTCAGGAATGAAATGAAGGCTGGAGCGCCCAAATTAATAACTTAATGGAAAATAAATTTTTTAGAGGTAATATTATGGGTGAAAATTATTTTAATTCAATTCCTTGGCGTGAAGCTCGTTTGCTTCTTGGAAAATGTCGTTCTATGGCAAGAGATGAATTTGCTGACGGCGTAAAGGCTCTTAAAGGTAAAAAAATCGTTATCGTTGGTTGTGGAGCTCAGGGTTTGAACCAGGGTATGTGTTTGCGTGATTCTGGTCTTGATGTTTCTTATGCTCTTCGTGAAAGCGCTATTACTGAAAAACGCCAGTCTTGGAAAAATGCTACTGAAAATGGTTTTAAAGTTGGAACTTATGATGAAATGATTCCTACTGCTGACCTTGTTGGTAACTTGACTCCAGATAAGCAGCATTCAAATGTTATTAACGAAGTTATGGGCAAAATGAAAAAAGGTTCTGCTTTGTGGTATTCACACGGATTCAATATTATTGAAGAAGGTATGCAGATTCGCCCTGATATTACTGTTGTTATGTGTGCTCCAAAAGGTCCAGGTACAGAAGTTTGGCACGAATTCCAGCGCGGATTTGGTGTTCCTGATTTGATTGCTGTTCATCCTGATAATGACCCAGAAGGAAAAGGTTGGGCTTATGCTAAGGCTTTGGCTGTTGGTATGGGTGGTTCAAAAGCTGGTGTTCTTGAATCTTCTTTTGTTGCTGAAGTAAAATCTGACCTTATGGGTGAACAAACTATTCTTTGTGGTATGCTTCAGGCTGGAACTATTTGTTGTTATAACAAAATGGTTGCTGACGGAATGGATCCTGAATGGGTTACAAAATTCCTTATGCACGGTTGGAATGTAATTTGTGAAGCTCTTAAATTTGGTGGAATTACAGGTATGATGGATCGCCTTTCTAATCCTGCAAAAATTAAGGCTAATGAACTTTCTAAAGAAATTAAAAAATTGCTTGCTCCACTTTATCAGAAACATATGGATGACATCATCAGTGGTGAATTCTCATCAACTATGATGAAAGACTGGGCTAACAAAGATGCTAATCTTCTTGCATGGCGTGAAGCAACTGGAAAACTTCCATTTGAAAGCCAGAAAGAAAGTGCTGAAGAAATCACAGAACAGGAATTCTTTGACAAAGGTATCTTGATGGTTGCTATGGTTAAAGCTGGTTGTGAACTTGCATTTGAAACTATGGTTGACGCTGGAATTAAAGAAGAATCTGCTTATTATGAATCACTTCACGAAGTTCCACTTATTGCTAACCTTATTGACCGTAAACGCTTGTATGAAATGAATCGTGTTATTTCTGACACTGCTGAATATGGTTGTTACTTGTTCGCAAATGTAGCTGCTCCTATGATGGAAAAAGATCTTATGCCTAATGTAACTACTGAAGTTATTGGTAAAGGATTGAATGTTAAAGATAACAGCGTAAACAATGCTGAACTTGTTGCTGTAAATGCTGAAATTCGTGACCACGCTATTGAAGTTGTTGGACGCAAATTACGCGCTTACATGACTGCAATGAAGGCAATAATTTAAGCAGAGCTTAAATTATTGACGAGTTTTAGCTTTGCCAAAACTCTCAGCAATCATTTAAGCAGAACTTAAATAATTGAATGAGTTTTAGTAAAAACGGGAACACCCCAAGGTTTGATTTTTTTTGTCGCCTTGGGGTGTTTTTTTTGAGTGAGATCCCGAAACTTGTTTACTTATTTTTTACTTTTGGCTATTTCTGTAACGCTTGTTACGAGTCCTGCAATGTTTTGAATGTCTGATGGAATTATGATTTTTGTTGCTTGTCCGTCGGCGGCTGCTTCAAAGGCTTCTAGGCTACGAAGTTT
>JAEIGA010004015.1_pt1 | contig 22809 bp, 38 predicted proteins | sample 9270691 | NCBI WGS metagenome assembly JAEIGA01 (sample SAMN17057246, study PRJNA624740) | gut metagenome | biome: biome; isolation source: fecal sample | host: Bos grunniens | place: China: Xizang | collected 2019 | reverse complement strand
TCTATTGTTCTATTGGTGCTAATCATAATTTTTACCATTTTTTTAATAGGTTTTACTTGGTATGGTTTGCGTATAATTGCACCATCTGTAATATCATTAAATAAATCTTCAAAATCAACATGTTTTGATATATCTTCTATATGTATTAACTGTGTTGATATATCGGCTAAAGAATATCGAGTATCTTTTTTTAAATCAATATCTTTACCGTTAATTGCACAATATCTTTTATCTATATTGGTATTTTTATTAAGCATTTGTGAGAGTGCTTTGCCCAACAATCCCTTACCAGTACGACCAGCATTAACACCTATTTCGTCATTACTGGCATCCGTTAATAATACAGCTCTGTTATCGCAAATATAGTAATCGTGCATCAAATATCCCAACATCGACATAAGAGATAGTTTTCGTTGAGGGTCGTTGGAGCATATATCGTTTACAAAATGCTCAAAATCTCCCTCTACTGGAGTATATACAAAATCATGCTCCAATATACCATTATCCCATACATAGCCGTTGAAGTCTTGCATAGCTGAATATGGTATAGGTTGCACACCATCAGCCGACACTACTACAGCTGTGTTCTTGAAATATAGGTATTTTTTCGCTCTGTCATCCTTTAGTAGTTCTATTGGAGCGTCAGGGCGGCAACGGTCAAATATCTCAGGAGATAAGTATTTTGGTAAATTCTGATATAATTTGTTCAATAAAAATTCCGCTGATATTGGTATAGTTGGTGCTGAGTTTTCATCTTCGCTATCAACCTTAACGTCTGTTCTTGTTGGCAAAGATTTAACGTAATCTTCAAACGCATCTTTCATTTGTATAGGATTACTTATTGAGATTTTACCATTATTGATATATACATATTGTGTGGCTCCGTCTGGAGTATCATAACGGTAATATCCCATAGCTTTGATTTTACGCATTATTTTTAGTTTGTTCAAACTAACTTTCATTTTGTCATCAACAAAATTTAAATCGTAAAAATCATGTAATTGCTTTATTTCGTCGTTACTCATATTGCTAATTCTTTATAGAATAAATCTTGCCACCACTCATCATTATTCAGAACCTCATCAGGCATATTAAAAAAATTATCTATTAAATAGCCTAATTTAGTAGGCTTTTTTGATACCTCAATAGTCGCTATTTTGGGCATTTTTATTACAACTATACCATTTTCTGTTATACTTGCTTCAATGTTTTTTTTTGGTGGTATTAGTTTGTTGTGTAGGCTTTTTATGTTATCTATATACTTACGTATGTATAGTTGATAACTACTACGTAATACTTGTTCTATTTCTTTGTCTTTATTGCAAAAACTAAAACAGTTGCCGTATTTGTTTTTGAATAGTGTTTTTATTTCTTCGAATCTATCCAATAGTTTATTATTAGTTGTTACTAATATCTGTTCGGTTATTGGCAACTCTTTTATTTTACGATAGTAGAGATTCCATAGAGTTTTGATATAAGAAAAATTACCTACAATATTATTTATTTTTCGCTCAAAATGTTCTACAAGATCTATTAACATTTCTATTTCCTCTGCTTTTTCTGCTGTTGGTAAATAGTATTTATCGTTGTCAAGTGTTATTCTGTATATCGACATAATCCAGTTTTTTATATCTTCATTCATATTGTCTATATCTCTCATCACACTTGCCGACAAATATGTTTCTTCAAACTGTCTAAAAAATTGAGCTGTGTTCTCTCGCTTTTCGTATTCTTCTATTTTTCGTTGTAATCTATTCCATTCATCCAACACAGAATCAATCATATATAGAAATGTCCGATTTATTTTTTCGTCGGCTCGGTTTAGGTATCGATTTCGATACTCTATAAGTTTTTCGTGAGCTTCCATTCTCAAACAAGTTTAATTGTTGAAATCTTAGTTTTTTCGCTTCTTTTAGAGCGTCTGCAAGCGTATTTATTAGTTCTTGGTAACAAACTATATCTTTTTCACAAAACTCCTGATAGAGCTTGTTAATCGTGTGTACTATTGCTTCTACTCGATTGCTGTACGTCTCTTGGTTTCTCATCCAGTCGCAACTATAGATTATACTACCTACTTTAATAGCTGTTCTATAATCAGTGTTGTGTTCGATAGTTCGTACTAAGATTGTAATACCACGTTCCGAATCTTCATAAATAAAATCTATATCATTCATTGTAGTCTTCGTTAAATTGGTTGATTATTTCTATTAGTTCACAGAGTGCTTTTAAGTCGTTGTCGGTGTTACTTACACAGTCGATAGTACTACTACCATCTTCTTTAATTTTCACACCTAAAATCTCCACACCATATTCAACTAGGTAGTCAGCCATAGCCAATGCACGCTTTTTAGTTTGCACATGAATTTTTGTTATCATAGGTTTATTTCTAATTCTTGGTTTGTTAATAGATAATATGCGTTTTGGAGTTGGTGGAGGAATTTTACTTTGTGTAATTGAATTAAGTTTGCGTTATTATTACAAGTTAGTGACATATCCCCATTTTCATATATTTTACACCATAATGTATTATTCCCATTTGGTTTTATATAGTGTTTTCCATATTCACTTACACCACCAAAACAAAAACCAATGTTATATAAAAGTTTTTCTGTGAGTTCTATGGGCTTCATCTGACTTGGTAAATCTCCAATAATGCTGTTATCGTTTTCTCCTAAGACAAAACTTTCTCTAAATTCTATTATTTTTATTATTTTATTTTTTGCAATAACAAAATTTCCTAATCTTAAATCTTGTGCTTTCATACCTCAAAAATTTTACTGTTGTTGATACTTAGTGATATTCGGTTGAGTTCTTCGATTTCGACAATCGAGAATCGTTTTTTATCACTTTTCCAGAGATACACAGTAGTTCGGTTTATACCGAATCGATTTGTTATCATACTGAGAGCTTCTTTGTGCTGAGCTATTGTCAAACTCTCTAACCATGTTTTAAGTGGATTTTGTAGTGTCATAATTTTATTCTCCTATCATTTTATTATATTTCTTATCACTAATTGACTGCTCTAATGCTATAATTCTATTTATCTCTTCAAAATCTATTTCATCATTTATATCATCATTGAGTTCAGCTAATTCTTCTTCTGTTGGTTTGGTCCTTCTCCAAATTGCATGTTTTCTAATATAAGCAGTACAAAAAGATTTTACTATTTTATCATATTCGATTTTATAATTGGTTTTATGCCATTCAAATAAGGATATTAGTTCAGCATACTCCAGTTCTGTCATTTCGATATAATAATGTCCTTTTTTTGATTCTTTATAGGCCAATGTCGATAAATTCAAAACTTGAAATACACACTGAAAAAATAGTTTGTCATAAAAACTTTTTATAATAAAAAATCGTGATTTTTTATTGTTTTTTTCTGCTAATATTTTATCTAATGATAAATTATACTTTGAGAGCATATTATCTAAATGTCTTTGAGCATTTTTAGCTTCTTCATGCTCTCCTCTTAATGCAAGTTCACGTAGCTTAAGAATTTTTGATTTTATTGATTCGTATTTTTCCATATTATAACCATTTAATTGTTGTTTCTCCTTTGTAACCTTTTACCCAGACGAACCAGGCGTAACATACAGCACTGGATTTAATGCTTTCAAAATCGCCATTCTTAGCGCATTTAATTCTACTGCTAAAAACATATATGGTTCGTGGTGGGTGTTCTTCAAATAATTTTTTTCTCTCTTTACCCTCACAAAATAGAAGTCTCATAAACATTGCTACTTTACCATTGTTAGGTATAAGATTGAGAGCTTTATAAACAAATTCTGTAGCATATTTATAGGGGGGATTTGTGATTATATCTCCATAGTAAAAAGTGTTGTTAGGAGAGAGAAAATCATTAACTTCATTACCACAACGATTTACTATATCTGAGTATCTAACATTGTAATTGTGATTTATTAAAATATCAGTTAAGTGATTTTCGCCACAAGCACACTCCCATACTTTTTTATTAAATTGTTCATGTTGCAATAACATTTCAATAGCTTTAGGATCTGTAGCGTAATAATCATTTTCTTCTCGTTTAGCTTCTACATGATTTGAAGCTCCGATATTTTTAAAAATACTATTACTGTTTCCTTTCCAGTCTTTCATATTTATTATCTTATGTTATGTTTATTAAATTGAGCAATTATAATTACAATCAATAAAATAATTAGTATTGGTAACCAAAGCACTAAATATAGTGGAATACACCACCAGGCACTATTACTATTGTCGGGTAAATACTGTTGTTTTACTCTGAGTTCTGTAACTCCTATTGCTAAACCTATTAGCAGATAGATAAATGAAAATAAGTAAATCATAATCATATATAAATTTCAATAGTTTGTTGATTATTGTTTTTCCATACAATCATAGTAGCTTCGTAGATGTTTTTTGTTTTGAGCCAGTCTTTAGTTACCAGTATTGCACCGTTGAGACACATATTATTTTGTACTGGTACATCGAGTTGCAGATTAAGTGTGTCGAATACTGCATAGCTTGGATAGTCTAATGGATAGTCTATTACGTTAATACGTTCTGTTATAAAATCATCTACTTTACCTAACCAGCCTTTCCTGAGTATGATAAATAGTAGTGTATCTTTGTTTTCGTCGCACCATTGTCTTATATCACTCATTCTGCTGATTAAATCAGTTAAATCTACTAAACAGAGTTTTTTATGTTTCGTGGTTATTTTGTCGCTATAGTAGTCGCACAATATCATATCATAAAATAAATAAACTTGATTTTTCATAATTTTATCTCCTATATTAAAATTCAAAATCTACATATACTTCTTTGTCTCCGCTAAAGAAGCGTTCAGCTGACGTATCGTCGAATCTATAGCAGCTATATTTTTTAGTGGTGCGTTCGTATTCTCCACGTACATATACTGTAGCTGTGTCTGAATCTTTCAATCTGAAATATTCGCCTTTTTTGAGATTCTTAATTTTTTCCATAATTGTGAGATTTTTTGTGTTAATACTATTTGCGAAAAATGTGCCAAAAAATAAACTTGTGTAAACATTTTGTTTATTCGTTTATTTTATTTACATTTGTTGCGAAATCCGACACTGCAAAGATATACATTGAAAATGAAATATGCAAATTTTCAATGTAAAATTTTCATTAAAATTTTACTATTATGGAAAAAGATATTAGATTACAGAGACTTATCACATATTATTGCAGTGGTAATAAAACCAAATTTGCACAAAAAATAGGTATAACACCACAAAATTTGTCTAATTGGATAACTAAAAAGTTCATTGATTATGACAGAATTTTCACTAATTGTGAAAATTTGAGTGCAAAGTGGCTACTAACTGGAGAGGGCGAAATGCTCGAAAATGCGCCAAAAAATAATTCTGAGGATAGCAAAACTATCTCAGAATTGTTGGATAGAGTAGAAAAATTGAGTGCTGAAAATGCCGTATTGAAGTACCGCCTAAACGAAAAAAAATGAAATTAGATAGATTCACAGAATTACGTAAACAAAGAAACGTGCCGATAGAGGAGTGTGCGATGGTGGCTGGTATCACACGCCAGCACCTGGTGCGTTGTATTAAAGATGATACATTAAAGGTAAATCAGATAAAAAATTTATGTCGTTTGCTCAGGATAAAACACACGTTTTTTTTTGAGGAGTAAGCGAAACAAAATCAAAACAATCACATAACAATAACATACCAATCACATACGGTATAGAAGCAATGACTATCAGTTTGTTGCGTAAATTTGTGTGCAAGTGGGGGTTCGAGTCCCTTACGCCGCACAAAATAGAAAAACATTGATAGTAACTTTCTCACTATCAATGTTTTTGCTTTTTTTGGTACAATCCTATCTAAACTATGGCACAAATCTTGTACCAAAATCGAAACAAAAACAAAACAAATTTACTAACATTTTTTTATTGCTTTCTTATCAAAATTATGGTTGGAGAGCAATAAAAAAAAATGTCTATATCTCTCAATTTTCCCAGCAAATCGCTAAACATGCCTAAAGTACTCTATTACCCTGCTGAGTACAAAAAACTTGATTCTATAGGGCATGTAATCCAATATTCTGTTTATGAAGCTGAAAGTAACTCTATGAAGCGTACTTTTATTCGTCTCAATACGGCTCGAAAAAAGTATGCGACGTTGCGTGAGTTCAAAGCGTATGTCTATGAAGTCATGGCTACTATCAATCTCAAACTACAGCAATACTCTCTACTTACTATTGAGGGTGTTGTTATCCCATCGTCAGAACCTAAGGCAGAACCTACGCCAGCCGTACAGCCGTTGGTCGCTGGACCTATGGCAGCACCTGCAGAACCTGAACCTAAGAAGCACAAAAAAAGACACAACTTGCAAGAAGTTGTATCTAACTTTATGAATGAAAAAAACAAAGAGTTACGCCACGCTTCTATCCGTTCTTATGGTTCATTTACTACTATTTTCTTGTCATGGTGTAAAGAGAATCAGATTAAGTACGTCGATGAAGTAGAGTATAGCACTGTTGCTGAGTTCATGAATAATGTTTACAATGAACGTAATATATCAGCTGTAACCTACAACAACTACGTTAAGCTTGGTCGTGCGCTATTCTCATGGCTCGTTGATCGTTGCTTTACTGATTCTAACAAGTTTGAGAAAATCAAACGTAAAACTGCTGGAGAAAAACACCGTATTCTCATTGCTCCAGCCGACCGACAAAAGCTCCTCGAATCTACCTCTATACGCCCTCACTATGCAACTCTTTGTATGCTTGTATATTCTTCACTTATTCGGCCAAATGAAATACGCCACATTCAATTAAAACATATCCACCTCGACGAATGTTATATTGAGATACCAGGCGAAAACGCTAAGAACCACCACACACGACGCTCTGCCCTCACTCCTCAGCTCGTTGAACGCTTGCGCTCTATGAACCTCGACCGTTACCCTGCTGACTACTATTTGTTCGGTTCATACATCGAACCTGACAAAGATATGGCAGCTGAATCTACCTACAGAAGTTATTTTGACAAAGTACGTGAACGTCTCGGCTGGGATGCTCGCTATACTCTCTACTCATTCCGAGATACTGGTATTACCGAAATGCTCGAAGCTGGCATACCTAACATCGACGTAATGAAGCATGCCGATCACAGCTCGCTCGACGTTACTACAATTTATACACGCCACAAAGATAAATCACTTATTGACAAAATCTCCAGTCGTGCGCCTAAGTTCTAACATCTGCCCTTATTTTGCTCTTATAATTTGTTTTATCTCAGCATGTTATTTGATTGTTACCAAATAAGAATGATTGATAATGCTTATTTTTACCGCCCTTTCATCACACAAAAAAATCCCTACACCTTATTATATAGTGTAGGGATTTTTCTATAGAGTATTAAAATTCTACGCCATCAGGCCAGCCCATTGTTTTACACATCATCTTTAATCTTTCGAGGTCTTTTTGAAACAAAGGTTCTTTTTCGCCTTTTGCTATTTCAAAATAATCTTCGTCATTCGTGTACCAAGTCCACGATAGGCCAGTAGCTGGAGAAGTATATGTTATTATATAACTATTATAACCATTACCACGACGAGCATAAAAATCTCTTAATGTAGTTTTATATCTTCTCGCTCCCACACCAGCAATGCCAGTATCTTTTTTCTTTAGGAGTAGAATTGCCGCTGCTGCTATACCAGCGTACAATAATGTGTTGTTCTTTGTTGACATATTAAATAAGTGATATAGTTATGTGTCTTTTTCTTGAATAATCAGTAATAGTATATTCTAAAATATATCCCTCTCTATATTCATCAACTCTATAATTTGGATATTCTTTTTGTATCTTTTGTATTCCTATCTCTAAATATCTTTCTGCTTTATATTCAGATTTATATAATAAATCATATCCCTTAAATCCACCAGCTGACTTAGATTTATATGAATCCCAACCACCAAAGTAAAACATAACTTCAGTTGCTAAATAAGAATCGCCCCAAATTGCAATAACTGTGTTTATAGGAGTTTTCCTAACACCAGAAACTCCATCAGTGTTACGTCTGAGGAGCATAAACGCTGCCAAACCTAAGCTAGCGTATAGTAGTGTGTTGTTTGATTTTGCCATATTAAATAAGTGTTATAACTATTCGCATTTCATCTTTTGTTATCCAAGTTACATTTTTTACATAAGTATTTATTGCATATTTATTATGAGTATATCTACTATACTTAAGATTTTCCAGTGTAACTCTATAATTTATTTCGGCTTCTTTTAAGCTCGGATAAGTTAATATAATTTTTGATTTTAATTTTTTTTTATTATCATATCCACCAAAATATTTACTTATCTCATTTCTTAATTTCAAATCTCCTTCTAATATGATATAACTTTCTTTTGCTCCAACTCCTACACCTCTCAAACTACCAGTTCGCTTTTTGAGTATAACTGCTGCACCACCTAATAACAATAGGTTCAACAGTGTGCCGTTAAAATTATATTTTTGCTTTGCCATATATCGTATATTAAAATGGTACTTCTTCGTTATTAAATTCTAAGTATGTTGGAGCTGGTAGTGGTTCAAACTCTAAGCTCTCAAATCTCTCAAACTCCTCACCAGGCAAATCAACTTTGTTTTGTTCTACTAATACGTGTGTAAGTATATTGAGTGCCATTGCTGGCGTTTGTGCGTCTCTCAGTGCATCTAACACGCCACCTAATACTATTTCGTCGCTGTCAGTAGCTCGTTGGATATATTCTGCTAATTGTTCAGGATACCATCCACGCTCGCCACGTTTAGTTAGTATTGCTCTGTAGGCTTTTTTCTCGGCTGGCGATTTACGCCCGAATAAGCTTGATTCAATGCCGTATAGCGTTGTTCTGCCGTTGGCTGTAGTCTTATTATCCCAGTAGAATTTATTGCCAGTAGCAATAAGGTATAAAGTGTAGTAATATGCTGTTTCGTCGTTACCTCTCACGCCTGGTGCTTCTGGATCATAATTCTCATCAAACCATCTAAGCACTGCATTTGGGGTCCATCGTGTGTATAGTCGTCGTGGATCTGCTGTGTAAATAATTGCACCGTCTTTCTTTTTCAATGCTGACAATGCACGTCGCAAACCACCTTTTGTAGTCTCAAACGTACTTACTTCTGCAAGCTCTGCCAAGTCGTCTGAGATAGAGTAGCCGTCTTGCACTATCTCAATTTCGCCCTGAAACGTACCACCAGCCATGTCTGCATCAGCTGCAAAATCTACAGCGTCTTTTGCGCTCCTAAATACTCTCGTCGTCGCTCCAGGTACTATACTATCAGCATAGCCGACAGACGACGATTCTCTGTGTCGTCGCCTATCAGCTAAGTAGAGTAGTGATAATATGATTATTGGTCTTATCATTATATAGATATTGTGAGGAATTCTTCTTCTGTTAGTCGAGGAAGAGTCATAAAATACTCATAGCCATTCATTCCATTTATAGTGGCAGCTTCTAACATCTCTTTAATTGATACAACCGAATACAATCCATTTACATTTGAAAAAAATTTAAGGTCAAACTCTACAGCAATTGCTGTAAGTTTATTATAATCTTCTTCACTCAATGGAGTACGAAACGGTGTATTCCACACGACATTATTAATTTTTAGTAATTGACAAATCTGTACAATTTCACTTCCTTCTGAATAAGGAATTAACTCTTTCATAGGGCGAATATCAAAATAGTCAATTTTTAGCCCTATTACATTATTAAATACTTTCATAATTAAATCATTTATTATTAGTTAATATTAAAATACTTAGTCCGATTAAACCACCGAATAGCAATAAGCTATAAGGATTTAGGCTTTTTTTTTTGAAGCTTCGATTACGTCAGCTTCTGTTACTACTGTTTTGATTGTCTCAGCAATCGAGATACATTTGTATAGATAATTAGGGTCTGTAGCGTACCCACCATTAAATACTGCTTCGAGGTACTTGTCGGTTTGATAGTAGCCTGGATAACTCATAGCTGCTTTATATCGGCTCGCTGTAGCTATCAATCTGGCGTAATCTTCAAAACTCTCGGCTGGTGTATCGTATGCCCTAAACGACTGCTGTACTCGTTTCTTTTCGCTGTTGATATACTCAGTAGTCCAGAGTAGCTGAGTTTTGCCAGTCCACGATGCAGTAGCTTTGATTCCGAAATACATATTACCTGGTGCCGACTTTCCCCATCCAGTCTCTAACGCCGCTTGCGCCATCATGCCAATAGGATTGACGCCATATTTCAACCATGCTTGCGCTGCACCTGGTAGAGTAGTGCGAATGAATTTTTTTTGTTGTGTTGTCATATATCGTAATTCAATCGAATTAGTGAATCATATATGCTACTGTTAAGCTGATAGACTAATTGTTTAATTTCTGGCAATAATTCATATTTAGTGCTGCCTAATAGGTGTCGATAGTTAAGACGCTTAACGTCTCGCTCTAAATGATTTCTATCTAATAAGCATTTGACGAAATAGCCGTTTTCCTCAGTTAATTGGTATAAAAAAACTTGTTCAAATATCAAGTCTAAAGATAGATATTGATTTTTAGATAGTAATTCCACATTATCTTGATTATCTGGTCTTGATATATATTCAAGTTCTTGAAAATAGTTTTGTACGTATAAATCACGCAATTCTTCATTGTTAAAACCAATCACTCCGACGTTATAAGCTTTTGGATAGTCAGGATTCATGATAGACGGATAACCTAAAAATTTCACGCCCTCACGATGTGGAGCATAGAATTTAATTGTCTCTGGTGTATCAACTGGTTCTTCTTGTTGAACAATTACGTCAGCTTCTCGAAAATCGAGTGCTTTAACTGTTTTTGGTTCACATAAGAACACATCGTTGTCGATATGTACGCTACCTATAGGAGCGTCGTTAAGTGCAATAAATTTAGCTGCTGCCCAAAAAAAACGAGGTACATTTTTAAGTGGTTCATCCAGCATTACTTTGAGTTCGTTGTAAGGTATGTTTTTAAGATACTCAGCACCTAATTTATCGGTGTACATCGTTACTTTAGCTCCGCTATTTTGAGCTAACAAACAAGATACAGCGCATAGCCACACATTTGTTTCGAGTTGATTAGTGATACCCCAGCGTTTCTCTAAAGCTGGTTTGGTCCAAAATGATTGAATAATGTTCATTGCGTATTTCTTGATTTTTTAAGTTTTTATTTTCTTCGAGTTAGGAAATAGAACAATCCGAACAGACCACCTAATAACAAAATCTTTTTAGTATTGTTATTTTTTTTGATTGATGGTACAGATGTCATAGATTGTGGAAATCCTGAATAATAATACATTCCTCTATTACTATTACGGCTTGATGAACTCTTAGGTTTATTGTCCGTAATGTAAAATTTAGCTAATTCTTCGTATTTTTCCAATACGCTTTGATTGCCTTTGTTGGTAGGTACAGTTGTCATAGACTGTGGAAATCCTGAATAATAGTACATAATATTTTTTATTTATTTAATTACAAAAATAATTCTTTTTCTGTCAAAAAAAGTGTTTTATTTATTAACACTGAATGATTTGAATAACTTGAATAAAATGAAAGCTATATAACAAATTGCTATTATCACTGATAAAATGCCAATCACGAAAAAAAATCTTTGAATTTTGTTTAGCTCATTTTTTATTATTATTTCAGTCGTGTTGGTTGTTGTATCATTCTGTGCTATTTGCGTATTTTCTTGTTTTTGGTTATCCTCTTGAAAATATCGGCTATCACTTCTATGATCTGTGCGAATGGTATCACCAGTATCATCACTAATAACAACAATAGTAGTATCATAGACAAAATGTTTAATACCTTTGAATAAATACGTGTCAATAGTTTGTTGCTCTTTTAATACTACTGAGCTGGTGTGCTGTGTGTACTGTTTACGACAACAGCCACACATACACAGCATACTCAGTACTAACATCAATATAACTAAAACTATGACTGCATTTTGGATTCTATATGTGCGATTACTGGGCATTCTTCTTTATTTTTATAGAGACGACAGCCGAATGCTGTGTGTATAGCTTCTGTTTTCGTTCTGTCTTTTTGCTCTAATTTCTCAATTCTCTTTTCGAGATTGTTGTTGCGTGTATCGGTGTCTTTTAGCTGTTCTCTGAGCGTTACTATTACTGCATTGAGATTTTTATAAACAATGCCGATAGCAATAGCCAGAATGCCGAATCCGCCTAATTTAACGAGTGTGTCTATACTTTCTATCATTAGTTATCTTTAATGTGAATTCCGAAAAATACAAGTGAATTAGTACCAGTGCCAGTAAATTTAACTGATATGTTGCTATCCCATATTACGTCTGGGTGTAAGTCTAAACCAAATTCTCTACCTGGTGGTACTGGTAATGTGTCATTAAGAATTGCCGTTGTGGTTCCAATATTAACTACATACCACATGCCAAAATCGTCTGGTTCTATAATGGTGTTCTCTCGAATGATATACTGTTTAACTTGTGCTTTTCTTTTCATATCATAATAATTTTAATAGTAATAACCCTCCAGCTAATAATAAGCCTGAATCTATCTCAGTAGCTTCTTTGCCATCATTAAATGATGAATTGCTTGTGTCGGAGATACCAACTTCTGCATCTACTCTATCATATTTTACTCCTTGTGCCGATATAAATTCAACATCTTCTTCACGAACAAAACATTTAGTAGGAATATTGAATACAAGTGTCTGACCAATTCTATTTTTTTTCTTTTTAAATAATTTAGTCGCTCTTTCAATAGCGTTGTTTTTTTGTTTTTCGTTTTTATATATTTGAGCGTCAAAATTGTATTTACTTGGAATAATTCCAGGTAATAATTCAATTTCTATATACTTAACATTATCGACATAACAATGTGTGCCAGTTGCAAAACCTATTTTTTTATTAACACCAACTTCAATGCCAGTAACAAAATCAAACATCCATTCTAAAACTGTCAATCCAGTTTTAACAAAAAAACTAAAACATATTTTAGATAAAGTTTCATTGTTAGGTGTATAAAAATTGATACTATTAACTTCACTTGATACTTCTAAGTTCTGTAATGATTTGTTGAATTTTCCAGTCATTTTATTTCTTTTTTATAGGTGCTTTTTGTATTGCTTCAATCCATTTAGGAGAGCGTAATGCAACAAGCAAACCAAGTCCAACTAATAATAGGTTTCTTAAATTACCGCCTAAAGAAGCTATCTGTTGAGATATTTTTTGTCGTGTGAGCAATCCTGCTGTTTCTTGCAGTAACTGTTGATATTCTGCTTCTGTGAGTTTATTTTTGAGCGATTCTGTCAATTCTCTGCTATATTTCACATCTTGCTCAGATTCCTTAAAATACGCTTGATATGCGAAATATGCTGCTGTAGATAATGAAGCTACTACTATTGCAGATATGATTAGTACGGCAGTGCTTGATACAACTACTCCAATACCTGGATTGCTCATAAACGATTCAAGCTCGCTGCTAAATTCTGAATAGCCCTCTGGATATCCTTCCCCCATTTGACTAAAAACCTCTCCTTCTCTTAATGCTGTATCTCTCTCTTGCAACCTCTTTTGAAGATTATATAGTATTTTGCGCTGCTCTTTAGTTAATTTATTTGCGAATCGTGCGCAAAGTAAATTATTATTGAGTATGTATTGATTATTGCGAATAATACTATTTACTAAATCTTGCGCTTGTGCTTGTGTGTAGGTGGCGTTGCTTTTACTTACGCCCTGCCATTCTATATTATTCCTATCTAATTGTATATATAATGTTGGAGCTTCGGCTATTTGTAGATATATTATATCTTCGCTTTGATAATATACCATTCCAGTAGTAGTAACTGTTTTTTGTGGTGGATATAGGTATGTTTCTATATTATATCCGCCAAGCGAGCTACCAAGATATAATATCGAAAAATTAGACGCTATACTTTTGAATTTAGCTCCTGCATATTCTTTTAAAAAAAATACATCCATATTACTTACTTAATAAAAAGTTACGTGCCATAGTATATGTTGCATCGTGTGCTTCTGCCATTTCTACCATGCGACGGAGTAGTGGTAACCATTCAGGTTCAACTGCTGCAAAACGCTCTAAGAGTGATTCGAGTTCTGCTGTAGCTTCGTCTTGTTCGTCGTTCTCTGCTGTGGCAATTCCGACAGCTTCTTCGTTGTGTTGTGGTTGTTTTGCCAAACTTGCTGGTACTGGTACTTCCTCGCCAGGCATACCAGCTACAGCCACTTGTGGAAATATTTTAGGAATTACTTTACCGATGCGATCTACAATGATACCTATAGTACTTGCTTTTTCTTCTCTGTATTCTTTTTCTCTTGCTGCTAATTCTTTTTCACGACGCTCTAAGTCTTGTGTACGAAATTCAAGGCGTACAGCGTCTGTGGCATTTTTTATGCGTGTTTCAACATCAATTTCGCTCATACCATTGCTTACTGGCTGTTGCATTTGAAACATAGAACCTACAGCTGGTGCGCCCTCGTTTGAAAATTCAAAACAGAATGAACCTTTGTTCGACGCTGCATTTTCTTTGCCCTCTAAGATAAAGTAGCTACCATGATACAATCTCATGATTTCTTGCATGCGTGCTATATTGTCGTCGAAGCTACGTGAATCGTCGTATTTGAATACGTAACTATTAGCATCTTTTTTTGTGCGAATGTGCCAATATTTACAATCGTTCGCTCTAAGTAATTCAGGAATTTTATCAAATGTAGTCATAGTAGTAGTTTTTTATTTTTCGTATTCGAAAATCATGTATAAAAATGTATCTTGTATATCGTGATCTTCGCCAAATATTTGTATATAAGAATTTTCAAAATCAAATTCAATATTATTAAATTCGAGCATTCTGTAATTACCAAGCTGATGTAGCAGTTTGATTGGCATTTGTTCTACAATAACTCTTGATCCTTTGCATAGAGTAATATAAGCATAACTATAAACTTCTTCTTGATTAACACCTTGATAGCCTTGTGGCGTTTGTTCAGGGAACGAAACAATAAAATTACGGAAACGCTTATTAGCTAATATTCTATTATCAGGTAGTGGATTTCGCAAACCATTTTGATATGATAGTGGAATTTCACAATAAGAGTAATTAGATTCAATATTGCGTGTAGCATTACTGTAAGCTTCATCTTCATAGAATACTACCAAAAGTAAATCTCCAGCTATATTATCTACTGTACTAAGAATGTAGCTATTACTGAATGATATAGTAGTATTGTATTGATGATAAATACCCTTAACAACTTCTGCACTGTTTTGATATACAGATAAGTTTTCAAATTGGTAAGTTTGTCCGTCGATTGTGATATTGAGAAATAAATTTTCAGCTTGTTCTGCTGTAATTTGTTCATCTAAATCATTAGCAAATGTACACATATCTAATACTGGAATAATAGATATAATTTTTTTATTTCTCAATGTTAAATCGTCAGGCATGTAAAATCTACCTCTACCATCTATTCTAACCGAGAGTGTTTTAGAACATGTTATTTTTTTCATTATGCAAAGTATAATATTAGTTCGACTTCTGTGTTGTTATTATTGATAATTTCAGAGCGTTGCCAATCAACTTTATAGTTATTAAATAATATTGGATTGTTGATTGCTTGATTGATCACAGTACCATTATTATTTTGGAATAAGACTGCTGGACAACTATTAAAGTTTTTACCAGTTTTGTCATATAGAGATACCCATATATTAGTATAATACGGAATATCTATTTTAAGAAGATTGCCATATATAGAAGAATCAATAAATCTTTCAAAATTACCTTTATAGTTAGCTGGGATAAAAATAGTTTTTGATTTAGAGTAGTTAAATTCTCCAGATACAATAGTATTGTCGTATTCAACAAAAATTAGAATTTCAGAGTTAGTTTGGTCATCTTCTTGAATATTGATATAGCTAATATCCCAATCTATTACTGAGTTAATAGTAATAGCTGTAGTTTCATTCTTAGCAAAATATGATAAATCAACATTATCTACAACCGTTGTATTATTAGTATCAATTAGAGTAACAAAACAGTTGAATAAGCCTTGAATATTTTTCTCTGTGTAAGGATCTACACCCTCGCCAGCTACATATATAGTATTTATTTTTTTTCCTTTAAGATTCGTATTTTTTGGAAAATAATAGAGTTTATTTCCATTAAGCGGAATCCTAATTACATCAATATTATTAGTTAATTTCATAATAGTTTTATTTGAATTAGTGGATACAGATTAACTCAATAATCTGTACCCTGAGGAAATTTATTTATCAAGAAACAATGCGCCGTTTGGAATCTCAGCACCATTAGTTACCAATACGCCAGTCATGTAGAAATACAAGAATGGTGTATGAGTTGTATCAGCAACTGTAGGAGTAGCACCAAGAGCAACAGAGAAGTCTGAGCCAGTGCCATTGAATGAGAGATTAACTTTGATTTCTTCGTTACCAGCGAATAGGTAGTTAGGAATCAAATCATACAAAGCATCTGTCAAATCGAATTCAGGTTCGAGACCAGAATTAACAAACTCTGTACCATCATAGATACCGATAGGTTGTGTTTCTGGAATGCGTTTGAAATTGAGTGTAGGGAATGCTTTGTTTACTTGTGTTTGACCCATAGAGATAGTAAGCATACCATTGTAGAGCGCATCAATATCATCAGTCATAAAACCAACTGGATATTGTACACCTGCTTTAGGTGCGTAAGAATACAATGAAGCTTTACCTTTAGGCGTGCCGTTAGCTTCTGTTTCCTCAAAACCGATTAGAATACCCATGTTATATGGAATAAACAAGTCATTACGGTTAAGAGTTTTATCGTTTTGGAAACGACGAAGTTGTTCGAGGATTCCAAACTCATAGTTACCTTGTCCGTTTTGGAGAGGTACTGCAACACGAATTACTGATTCTTGAGGTACAATGTTGTTGTCCTTGCACCATTTCTGAACTTGTTGCCAACGATGTTGTTTCAATAGACTATCTTTCATTTTTTTTTGTTAATTAAAAGTTATTATTAGCGAATTGGATTTGAAGAATTAGAAGCTTGATTGCCATTACCACCATTTACGAATGTGCGATATTGAGGAAAGCGACCGCCATTAACATAAGTGAGTGCACCAGCATTAGGGGCTTCATCAGCCAAGAGACCAGCAACAATGTTGTTAGCTCCAATAGCGATAAGTGAATCTCCGATAGAATCTACCATTTGATTACCTTTAACGATTGCTGGGAGTGCTGCTCCTAATGCTACTTTTGCGTAATTTTCATAACCAGCGAGTGTGTCGCCAAACATAGGGACAACATATTTATCCCATGCGGCTGATGCAGCACCACCGATAAGTCCACCAGTCAATCGACCAGCCAAACCTTTGCTAAGATTGAATTTCTTTGCCATTTTTTCTACTTATTTAGTTGTTAATTACTTGCGTCGTACAGCTGCAATTTTTTTGCTGAGTGCTTCTGATTTTTTCTTTTCAGCTTCACGTTTAGCATTTTCTTTGTCAATTTCTTTACAGCGTGCTAAATAACGCTCTTTTACCTCAATAGATGCACTTTGTTTTGGTGCTTTTGGGTACTTTTTCTTTGTGAATTTTGCCATTTTCTTAAAAAATTAAAGTGTTAATATTTGGTTTAATTGTCTTTAACGACAAGATAATATCCAGCTACCGCTAAGAGTGCAATAGGGAGTATGTTATTTGTTGAGTTTTGAGTTGTGTTTTGTGTTACGCCATACCAGCCGTCAGACTGATAACAAGCTACATTTTGAGCTTTACGAACGCCAAATAAAGAGCCTATGAGATTGATTATAGCGAGTATAATATTACTCCAGTCAATATTGTTTACCCACATATTACGGCTGTTTTTATCTGATGATGGAGTAGCACCAGCAATCCATTTGCCCGAAGCTGTATCATAATATGATACTTGTTCGCTATTTGATAAATCGAATCTACCAATAGGTTGTCCGTTCTCAGAATCTAATACAGTAGCGTAATTGTCTTTGTTTTTACCTATAGGATAACCAGTATTAGAATCAATAGACCCAATGCCGCGACAGCGACCAATAGACGACGAATTAGAGCGACGAACTTCTGTTTTGGAATATACGTTTTTACCAGTTGCAATATCGAGTAGTACTTCGCCTGGCGTTTTACCATAAACAGAGATAATTTCTTCTGCAATAGCGTCTTTAAGTTGCTGATAGCTGTACTTAGACATTTGAGCTGCTTTTAATACATAAGCTATTTGATTTTGTCGTTTTTGCAAGATTACTGGAGCATTTCCAAATACTTTTCGTGCTGCATCGTCAGAAATAAATATATAGAGAAAATTGCTACAGTTATCTTTAAAATCTTGAATTAAGTTTGCCATATTATTTTTTCTTTTTTAAAAAAGCAAATGCTATTAGAGCTATAGCACCAATTTTTATAATTGAATTACTATTATTACCTTGAATTTGATCAACAGATAAATCGTAATAATCTGGAGTTCCAGATGGATAATTATCAGGAGACTGCATTGATTGACCACACAATTTAATAATACCCTCTATTACTGCTAAAACAACTGTTACTATACCAGATATTATTGCAGCCCATGTAGCTGGATCTATTACGCCTACTTTAGCTCTTTTCTGACCGTCAATAGTTTGGTGTATAAATTCTTCTGGAGTTAATTTTTGTTTTTTCAAAAAACCACTTCTCAAATTGTTATAGATAGTTTGTTTGTCGAAGATTTTTTGAGCATTAACAACCCAAGAATCAAACAATGCTTTTTCTATCACATATTTTTTATATACAGCTGGATATTTGTTTTTATTCTCTCTTACCCATTCTTCTCCTATATAGAGATATAAGAAGTAAGGAGCTGATTTTTGTATGTCTTCAAGTAGTGCATATTTCGCTTTCTCTCTACTACCTATACCTATTGAGCTTGTATAATTATCAATATCCGATTGAGACAATTTGTTATAATCTTTATTTGCAATTTGATTATTCCACCAATCCAAATAAACACCTGATACATTCAATTCTTCGCCCCCTAAGAGCATATCTATAGCAGAATCTATTAACTGTTCTAAATTAGCTGTACGGCTCTCCTCGTCGATTGTAGCAAGAGTAAACATGCTGTTATCTTCCATAGCTTGCAACACTCTACCAGCACGCTTCATCAACTCGCTATAACCTTTGGCTCTTTGATATAGATTGTAAGCTACTACAACTCTGTCAAGTTGGTTAAGGTATTCTCTATCCTCTGAATTGATATAAGTAAGATAAGCATTGATTACGTCTAATTCTGAGAATAGGTAGTTTTCTGCAATCGTATTATCCCAAAAATAAGTATCAGCCATGTAAGGCGTATAAATATCCTCTGTTGCTCCAATTCCTGATAGTCGTGATATTTGAGTTGTATTCATATCTTTTTTGTAAGTGTATTGAGATGCGTAATTAAATACTGGTTGTCCGTCGATGCGTTCCACTGGATCAATGATGATTCCGCTATCTGTTACTGTATATACGTGTGTTATTTGATTATTTTTACTGAATGATACAAATCTAAAAAAACAAGGTATTCCAAGATTATTGAGCAGTGAAGCAGATAGGATAGCCATGCTTTTACAGTCGCCCTCTCCGTCGTGGAGTAGTCTCGCTGGTGTGCGAATCCACTGTACACCGTTAGGATCTTCGTTGTAGTTTACATTTTGAACAATAAAATCAAATACCGCTTTGCATGTGTCATACTCTGTATTTCGTCTTAATGTCTCAGCTAATTCAGCTGTAGTATGCCAGGTGTCTTGATAGGTATTTAATACTTCGTTGATAATATCCTTTGTTGTTCCTCTACGCTTTTTAAGCGTGTTTTTTCCATCTATCTGTAGCATATCATTGTTGTAATTGAGGTATTAAATCTTCAGCGAAAAAGACTGCTGAAAAAGGATAATAACTATTATCTACTGTTACGTTACCACTCAATCCAATAGTCCAATTATCAAACGTACCTGAGTTTAGTTGTTCTACAAGTTTATTAACAACATCTCTATTCTTAACCGTAACTTGCACATTAACTGTTGTTACTTCTTTAGCTTGTATTTTTCTGTTGATAGTTTGGTTAATTACCGCTATCAATTCGCCATTGAATGATAAGCTGAAATCTATTGCCCATAGGGTAAGCGTGTGTAATGTTGGATTCTTGATAGCTAATTGTAGGTTCAACGTGGTAGTCTCTTGTGTGAGACTAACCACTTGAATACCTATTAACTTAAATCCAAGATTGATGATAGTGTTAGCAGTTCTTCCCCATAGCATCCAGAGAGCAGCACCAATCCCCAACCACCAATAAATTTTATCGTTATTCTTCGCCATGATAAATTTCTAAAAAAAAAAAGACTACTTACATCGCTGTAAATAGTCTGAGACAATATGAAAAAACCTCTTCTTTGTATGAAACCATTTACACTAAATTCACTGCAAATTTAGTGCATAATTTGTCTAAAATCAAGGAAAATATATGTTCCTTGAATAAATTGAATAAATTGAATATTTACTCATATTTAATACCGTAATACAAACAAAACTCCTCAACAGTTAATATTTGTTGTGGTTCTTTTTTGAAATACTCTCTTGCTGATGCAATGTATCTACTTGCTGAAGCTTGAGAGATATTGCCTATTAGTTGCATCGCTATTTTGCAACTCATTTTGTCGTTTTTGTGTAACATAATAAGACCGATTTATTATTGATATTAGACGTAACTTATAAGTTCCGCAAAGTTACAAAATTTTTGCTTATTTTCAAAGAGTTATTCAAAAATTGTACCAAATATTTTTAGAATAAATATTAAATCAAAATAGAGTTATTTTAGGATACGTACAAGATAGCTCCAAGATACTATATATATACCCTATATTTTTGTCTCATTTTTTCTCAAAAAATAGACTGATTTTTCAAAAAAAAAATTTCAGAAAAGTTTCCGTTTTCGTGTGCAGTTGTGCAGTAAATCGTGTTAATGTGATATAATACAATATTTTATCTACTGCAAAGTGTGCAGTAAAGTGTGCAGTAAACTGCACGTTTATGCAGTCGAAAAATAGAGTAGTGTGCAGTAAATTAGATAAAGTGTGCAGTAAATTAGATAAAGTGTGCAGTAAATGTGCGGTAGTGTGCAGTAGATTTTTTTGATTAAATTGTTGATAAATAATATTTTAATATATTTTTTACTGCATAACTGCATAAGATTTAGAAAAACATTCTGTAAAATAAAATTTGTTATTTAGATTTATTCTATCTAACTCGCCTTAAATTGTTTAGTTCAGGACATAAAAAAAGCACTCGAATTTCGAGTGCTTGTAATATATTTTTTTATAATTATCTATAATCAAAATATATTGAAAATTTATTTTTTTTGTCTTTATCTTCCCATGTATAGGCTTCTGGATATTCTTTAAAAAAATCTTCTGTATAAAATTTTCCAGAAGTTAATTCTTTTCCATTTTTTTTATTGGTACTATATAATATTGTTACTTTATACCATTTATCAGATGACATATCATCTAATAATACTGGATTGCTAAATTTAGATATAAAAGGCATATTTGCTGATGATACTAACTTCCATTCTGTCGTACACCATGTTGTAGTAAATATATCATCATCAGTTATCTTTAGCATAAAATATTCATTTTCTATAGATAACTTTTCATAAGAATATCCAGTTACGTATATTCTTGTTGGATTCTCTATCGTAATTATAGCTTCAGCTTCATCTGTTTTCCCACCTTTCATTGCTTTAAGTGTTATTTTATAAACACCTTTATTTTTGTACTTATGTGTTGGATTTTTATCTGTACTGGTTGTTCCGTCTCCAAAATTCCATAAAAAAGTATCGGCATGCTTAGATTCATTAAACAATTCTATAGTCAGTGGATTTATTTTGCTAACACTAAATATAGCTGTTGGTTGTGTTATACCTCCAGAAGTTCCACCAGGATTATAAGGATCATCAATAGGAGTACAAGCAAATAAAATTGCTGAGAGGAGTAGTGTAAATAATTTTTTCATAATGATAAGGTTTAGTTCATACTGGTGCAAAGGTACAAAATAAAACTGAATCAGCAAATATTTCTTAAACTATTTTTCTTGGCTGTGGCTGTAGCTCGTGTAGCTGCTGTAGGATAGATAACAAATATATCGTCGGTTGAGCGCATTTCGACAAAGTCGATATTTTTGTAGTTAAAGTATTTTTTAGCCCATGCTGTGAGTGTAGCTGGTCGCATAGTCGAGAATGACGGATATTTGTCGAAGAATGAATCCCATAATGTTTTTTTGATATATTTTTGTTCTGTCTTGTGTTTATAGTCTATTACTTCATTTAACCAGTAGATAAAATCTTGGTTTGTTGATTCTAACAACTCTCTAATACGATACTCTGAGTTATTAACAATTTGTACACCATTTGTCAAATACACTTGAATACAACGACACATGAAGCTGTAGAAGCATATCCAATCTTGTGATGTCCAATCTTCACTAAAAAAACGTCTGCCGTATTTATCTACTGGAGAATAATTGGCATTATAGTAGTTTGCCAATTCAAATATATATACACGCCCCATCTTACTTGTTTCGTTAGAGATATCTATTGTTCTATTGGTGCTAATCATAATTTTTACCATTTTTTTAATAGGTTTTACTTGGTATGGTTTGCGTATAATTGCACCATCTGTAATATCATTAAATAAATCTTCAAAATCAACATGTTTTGATATATCTTCTATA
>JAEIGA010004014.1_pt1 | contig 22809 bp, 23 predicted proteins | sample 9270691 | NCBI WGS metagenome assembly JAEIGA01 (sample SAMN17057246, study PRJNA624740) | gut metagenome | biome: biome; isolation source: fecal sample | host: Bos grunniens | place: China: Xizang | collected 2019 | reverse complement strand
TCCTCGGGGTACACCGCCGCGAGTCCCTCGCCGAGAGCCGCCTGTGCGCTCTCTACGCGGGTGGAATAGGTGGCGGCGTTTTCGCCGTTGCGGTAAGGCTCACTGCCAACAAGCGCGTCGGGCGGAATATAGCCCGTTGCTTTCGGCTCGCCAGCCGCGGCGAGATGATCGTACACGGTTGCCCACTCGATCGCATCCCGCAGAGCGCGGCGGATGCTCGCACTCGCGAGGGTCGGCACGGCGGTGTTAAAATACACCCCGCGCACCGAATCCGCGAGAGAGTGCACCGTTACCCCCGCCTGCCGTGCCGTGTCGACCTTGTCGGCGGCCAGGAAGGCGGCGTCAAGACCGCCCTCGGTCAGCGCGGCGACGGGATCGTCGCTGTCCAGTACAAAGCGCACCGCACTCGGCGACGCCTTGTCAGCGGAGTGGTAGTATTCGTTCTTATTCAGTAGCAGGGATTGACCGTGATTCCACGTGGTGAGGGAGAATACGCCGTTGGAGATGAGGTATTTCGTCTCCAGCCCGTACCGCCCCGCCGTGTATTCGAAGAACGCCTGATTACACGGCATAAACGGCGCGGTCGCAAGCCGCGCGGGGAAGGAGGGGTCAGCCTTTTCCAGTGTGACGGTCAGCACGGTGTCGCTGACGGCTTTGACCCCGAGGGTGGAGAGCTTTTTCTCCCCCTTGTGGATCGCCTCGGCGTTTTTGATGCCGTAGAGGGCGGTCGCGGTACCGCTTTGGTTGTCGGGGGATACCGCCCGCTGCCAGCCGAACACGAAATCCTGTGCGGTCACCCGTGTCGGCTCATCCCAGTCGGTTTGCTTGCCACGGATGGAGAGGGTGCTCCAGTAGGATTCCTTGAGGGTGAAGGTGTAGGTCAGCCCGTCGTCCGACACCGTGTAGCTCGCGGCGCCGTCAACAACGCCCCCGTCGGCATCGAGGCGGGTGAGGCCTTCGAACAGTGCGGTGATCACCGTCACCGAGGAGGCTTCGGTCGCGGATTGCGGGTCGAGCTGTCGCGGCTCGTTGTCGATTGGAAACCGAAAGCCTTTGCCGCTGCCGTCGTCGCCGCAGGCGGTGAGGGAGAACAGCAGGATGATTGCGGTCAAACCCGCGAGGATACGGCGCATACCGATGCCTCCTTTCTTAATAAGTAATACTATTATTATACCAACAACTGACCGAATTGCAACCGCTCGAAGGAAAAATTTATAAAATCAAGGGCATACCCGTCGGGTATGCCCTTGATAACGTTACACAAATGAGCTTTCAATAACGCGTGAGCACTCAGCGGGGGAATAGCGCCAATAGGAGAGCGGCCCTTGCGTGATGAAATACTGCGGCGGTTGCGGGGCGGCGACGCCGTCCTGCGCGTCGATGAGCGCGAGCTTGATTTTGAGCTTGTCGGGCTGCACACTCTTGATGTACACCGCGGCCTGTTGCCCGACGCGCACCCCCTCGCGCGGCTCGGCAAGCCCCGCCAGGTTGGGTGTCAGCTCAACAAACACGCCATAAGGCTCTACCGATCGTATAATCCCTGCGATTGTTTCCCCTGCGTTGAATAGCGCGGCGTTCTCCTCCCACGTGCCGAGCAGCTCGCGGTGGGAGAGGCAGACCCGTCCGTTTTCCAGCGAGGATACCACGCCGAGGATCTCCATCCCCGTGGTGAAGCGGTCGCGCGGGTGGGCAATGCGGCTGACCGAGATGTCGGCGATCGGAATGAGCGCTGGCAGGCCGCACCCGATGTCGCAGAATGCGCCGAAGGTTTCGAGCCGCGTGATGCGCGCGGGGATGACGTCGCCGCGTTTGAGGTGGGCGATGTATTCCGCGCGGCACCGTTCCTGCGCCCGACGGCGCGAGAGGATGGGGCGACAGCCGTCGGCGGTCTGTTCGAAGCCGATAACGACAAAGCATACAGGCTTGTTGACGCGGGTGATGAGGACGATGTCGCGGGTCGTGCCCTCGGCAATGCCGACGGCGCCCTCCGCGTGGGGGATGATGCCCTCGCCGCAGGGGAGCTGGACGATGAGGTTGTGCTCGACGTCGCAGCGCACGGCGCGCGCCTCGAGGATCCTGCCGTCAGCCTGCGCTTGCATCAGCTCGGTGATGGTGGCGATGGCGCTTTGGTTCTCCGGCGTGTGGAACAGCGAGCCTTCCGGACGGTAAACGGTCTTCTCCATGATCATATCATTCCTTCCCTTTCTCTTACGGGATATATATGCGTCCGTCCTCGTTTGTATGTTCCGTGCCGATGGAATTCGTTTAACCTTTTATCGAATGATCGCGCCGAGCAAACCGTAGGATACGATGGACATAATGATGGTGGCAATGGCGATGCCGACCAGAATGGCGGGGAACGCCTTTTTGAACTTAATGCCGAGCAGGGAGGCGATCAGCGCGCCCGTCCACGCGCCCGTGCCGGGCAGCGGGATGCCGACGAACAGCGCCAGCCCCCAGAAATACCCCTTTTCGATCTTCTCGCTCTTGCCGAGCGCCTTGGATTCCAGCTTTTCGACCATCGGGCGGAAGATCTTCGTCTTCTTAAGCCAGGTGAAGATGGGGGTGATAAACCACAGAATAAAGGGGATGGGGATAATGTTGCCGATAATGCAGATCGGCACCGCAGTAAGAATGTCGACGTTTAACAGCGACGCGGCGAGCAGACCGCCGCGCAATTCGAGGATCGGCACCATCGAGATGATGAACGATACCCACTCGCCCGAGATTCCCTGCAGTACCTCAATAAACCAATTGACTAAACCTTCCATAATTTCACCTCATGCAATTTATATGTCCTTTATTTTTGCTTAACACCGCGACCATTGTATCATAGGAAAAGGAAATATTCCACCGTTTTCTGTCGATTGTGAAAAAATGTTTGAAAAAAGTACGGACGGTTGGTATAATGGACAGGTAACGCTGGGATTCATTTCGGAGGGATAACAAATGGCGAAAAGAAAAACACGGTCGGTGGTAGCGTGGCTGCTGCTCATCGTTCTGCCGATGGCAGTGTATTTGGCGACGGTGGTTCCGTCGTTTCTGAACATATCGCTGGATACAAGCACGGTTCTTGGCTTTTTTGCGGGGCTCGGCGCCTATATCGCGCGGCTGACGGGGGTTATCTGCGCGCTGACGGCGGTGATGCGTCCGTGGCGGCTCGGCGGCTACAAGACCGAGCGCGTGTGGGCGGTGATGCTCGCGGTCGCGGTTGCGCTGCGGCTTGTGTGCGAGTTGCTGCAGATCAACACCGCGGTTGGGGGTCTTTCGCTGTATGTGCCGTTCTCGGTGGACGTGGTGATGCACATTGTAACGCTCGTGCTGCTGCTGGCGCGGCGGCTCGGCAAAACGGTCAGGTGGATCCTCGCGCTCGCCTGCACGGTGTACACCGCGTGGCTGATGCTCGGCGGTCTGCCCGAGGCGATGGCGGCGTTCTCCTTTGACCTGCCGACGGTGCGGTATCTGCTGAATCTCCTGTTGATCGCCTATATCCGCACGGCGATGGTGTTCTTCGCCCTCGCCCCGCAGATGAAAAAGGATGTATAAGAGATAAAGGAACAGCCCGCTCATTCGAGCGGGCTGTTTTGGCGTTATTTGATGTGCCAAATATCCTTCGCGTACTGCGCAATGGTGCGGTCGGAGGAAAATTTCCCCGCCGCGCACAGATTTCTCCATTGCTTTTTGGCGAACGCTTTGCGATCGCGACCATAGTCGTGGTTGACCTCCAGCTTTGCACGCAGGCAGTCCTCGAAATCTAGCAGCAGATAATAGTGATCGGGTTTGTGCCAACTCGCACCGTCGAGCAGCGCGGAGACGAGCTCCGCAAACATCCCCGTGCCGTCGTCGGAAAGCGTGCCGTTTGTCAGCGCGTCCAGGCAGCGCTTGATCTTCGGGTTTTTCTCATACAGTGCCCGCGCGTCGTAGGTGTCGGCGATGGCTTCGATGTCCTCGACGCGCGCGCCGAAGATGAAGTTGTTCTCCTCGCCCGCCTCGGCGACGATCTCGACGTTGGCGCCGTCGTAGGTGCCGAGGGTGACGGCGCCGCCCAGCATCAGCTTCATATTGCCGGTGCCGCTCGCCTCGGTGCCCGCGGTGGAGATCTGCTCGGACACGTCTGCCGCTGCAACGATCTTCTCGGCGTAGGAGACGTTGTAATCCGACACGAACACCACTTGGATATAGCGGCTGACCTGCTCGTCGCGTGCGATGAGGTCGGCGACCGCGTGGATGAGCTTAATGATCGCCTTGGCGCGGAAATACCCGGGCGCGGCCTTCGCGCCGAACAGGAACACCGTCGGGGTGAAATCGGTCAGCGCCCCCTCCTTGATCTCAAAATAGAGTTCGAGGATGCAGAGGATGTTGAGCAGCTGCCGCTTATACTCATGCAGGCGCTTGATCTGTACATCGAGGATGGCGTCGGTGTCGATGGTCACCCCGTCGTGCTGCTGAATATAGGCGCACAGGCGACGCTTGTTCTCCTTTTTGATGGCGATAAACTGCTCGAGTACGCGCTCATCCTCGGCGTATTTTTCCAGTTCGCGCAGGCGGCCGAGATCGGTGATCCAGCCGTCGTCGCCGAGTAGATCGGTGATCAGCCCCGCGAGCGGGCGGTTGCATAGTGCCAGCCAGCGGCGCTGGGTGATGCCGTTGGTCTTGTTCTGAATTTTGTGGGGATACAATTCGTGCCAGCAGCGCAGAACGCGTTCTTTGAGGATGTCGGTGTGCAGCTGCGCGACGCCGTTGATATAGGTCGAGCACCAGCAGGCGAGGTACGCCATATGCACGGTGCCCCCCTGCAGCAGCAGAAGTTCACTCCACTGCTCCTCGGGCACGCCGCGGTGGCGCAGCTCGGTCTCCTGCACGCGCGCGAGGCGGCGAATGAGCTTCGCGCACTCGGGCGCAACAGCGCGCACGAGTGACAGCTCCCATTTCTCCAACGCCTCCTGCATAATCGTGTGGTTGGTGTAGTTAAACACCTGTCGCGCAATGTGCAGGGCATCGGAGAACTCCACGCCGCGCGCCATCAACAGACGGATAAGCTCGGGGATGGCAATAACGGGGTGGGTGTCGTTGAGCTGGAAGCAGAGCATTTTCGGTAGCTTGTCCCACGCATCGCCGTGCACCGCCTCAAAGCGGCGCAGAGCATCCTGCAAGGACGCACTACAGAAGAAATATTGCTGTTTTAGGCGCAGGATACGCCCCGCTCTGGTGGAGTCGTTGGGATAGAGCACGCGGGAGATGTCCTCCGCGCGGTTCTTTTCACGCACTGCCTTATCGTATTGCTGATTGTTAAAGGCGGTAAAATCAAACGCGCTCAGCGGCTCCGCCTGCCACAGACGCAGGGTGGAGATGTGCCGCCCGCCGTAGCCGATGATCGGCATATCATAGGGCACGGCGCGCACCGCACCGTCGCCGAAGGTGACGGTGACGGCATCCTCGTCGCAGCGCACCGACCACGGATCGCCGAAGCGCGCCCAGTCGTCCGCCTCCTCTTGCTGAAAGCCGTTCACAAAGCGCTGGCGGAACAGGCCGAAGCGGTAGCGGATGCCGTAGCCGTCGAGCGGCAGGCCGAGAGTTGCCGCGCTGTCGAGGAAGCACGCCGCCAGACGGCCGAGACCGCCGTTGCCGAGCGCCGCGTCCTCGATCTCCTCAAGGCGGTCGAGATCGGTGCCGAGCTCCTCGAGCACCCGCCGCGCCTCGGCGAGCTTGCCCGTGCACAGCAGATTATTGTAAATCGCCCGTCCGACGAGGAATTCCGCCGAGAGGTAATAGGCGCGACGGCGGGTGTCGTGACGGCGGCGGGATTTCTCCCACGCCTTGTCGACCGACAGCATCACTGCGCGGGAGAGCGCGTCGTGCAGCTGCCACGCGCCGAGGTCGGCGGGGGCTTTGCGGTATGCGTCGCGGGCGAATATGGTCAGGTCTTTCTTCATATCACTCATTCTACGTTCTCCTTGTTGGCAGTTCTGCCATACAGCCGCGTATTGGTCAGTAGCCATTCGGCGGCCTGCGGTGTGAGCTGATCGGCGGTCAGCCGCCAGCTCCAGTTATCCCCGACGGTAGAGGGGGTGTTCATTCGCGCCTCGCCGCCGAGTCCGCACACGTCCTGCGCGGTGAGGATGCAGGTGTCCGCAACGCTCGCAAGCGCCGCGCGCATCATGTTGACGCGTAGACTGTTGCGGTCGGTCGCGTGCAGATAGTCCATCGCAAACGCGAGCTCGGCCTCGTCGGCGGTGTCCGCCCAGCCGAGGATGGTGTCGTTGTCGTGCGTACCTGTGTAGACAACGCAGTTGTTATCGTAGCGGTAGGGGAGATAGTTGCTGTCCCCCGACGGATGGAACGCGAACTGCAGCACCTTCATCCCGGGGAAACCGCTGTCTTTCACCAGCTTGTGCACCGCGGGGGTGAGAAAGCCAAGATCCTCGGCGATGATCGGGATATGCCCGAGGTGCTTTTCGACCGCACGCCACAGCCTCATCCCGGGTCCTTTTTTCCACTCGCCGTCGCGGGCGGTCTCGGCGTCGGCGGGGATGGTGTAGTAGGATTCAAACCCCCGGAAATGGTCGATGCGGATGACGTCATACAGCCGCGCGCCCGCCGCGAGGCGACGCAGCCACCAGCGATAGCCGCCAAGGTGCATCGCGCGCCAGTCGTAGACAGGATTGCCCCAGAGCTGGCCGTCCTCACAGAACGCGTCGGGCGGGCATCCCGCGACCAGCGAGGGCTGCCCGTCGGCGTCCAACTCGAAGAGATGCGCGTCCGCCCACACGTCCGCGCTGTCGGCGGAGACGTAGATCGGCAGGTCGCCGATGATGCGCACGCCGCTGTGGTTCGCATAGTCCTTGAGTGCTGTCCACTGGCGGTAGAAGAGATACTGCAGCATCTGATGATACCGCACGCGCTCGGCGCACTTGACCCGCCACATCGCCACCGTTTTCGGGCGATGCGCGCGGATGTCGGTTTCCCAGTTTTGCAGTGGCAGGTCGCCCTTATGCTCGCGGATCGCCATGAACAGCGCGTAGTCGTCCAGCCAGTCGGCGTGTTCTCGGCAGAAGTCCTCGAAATCGCTCGGCGGCGCGGCAATAAAGCGAGGATAAACGGTTGCGAACAGCCGTGCACGCGCTTTTCCCACCGCGGCGAAGTCCACCTTGGTGGGATCGCCGCTGACCTTGGCCGCGAACAGCTCGTCCTCGGTTAGGTAACCGAGACGGTGCAGCCCCGCAGGGTCGATAAAGGCGGCGTTGCCCGCAAAGCTTGAAAAGCTTTGGTAGGGGGAATTACCCTTGCCGACGGGACAGACGGGCAGGATCTGCCAGTAGGTCTGTCCCGCCCGCCGCAGAAAGTCGACGAAGCGGTAGGCTTCTTCACCCAACGTGCCGATGCCGTAAGCGCCGGGCAAGGAGCTAATGTGCAGCAGGATGCCGCTTGTGCGTTTGCCGTTCATAGTGATCCGTTCCTTTGCTGTGAGATTGGGGGTGTCGCGGGATAAGGGTAAGAGCAACCAATCGGTTAGCCCTTGACGGCGCCTGCGATGACACCCTCGATGATATATTTCTGTCCGACGAGATAGAACGCGATGATGGGGATGATGGCGAGCACCAGCATCGCCATCAGGCCGCCGTAGTCGGTCGCACCGTACGCGCCCTGCATCGAGATCTGGATTGCGACGGGGATGGTCTTTTGCCGCGTGCCGAGGATAAGATAGGGTAAGAGATAGTCGTTCCATATCCACATCGCGTTGAGGATGGCGACGGTGACGGCGGTCGGGCGCAGCACGGGAAACACCACGTGAACAAAGCACTGCCACGGGGTGCAGCCGTCGATGGTGGCGGCTTCCTCGATGTCGAGCGGGATGGATTTGATAAACCCGCTGAGCATAAACACCGACAATCCCGCGCCGAAGCCGAGGTAGACGGGCACGATGCCGACGACGTTGTTAAACCCGATCCGCCCGACGACGTAGGTCATCGTGAACATCACCATCTGAAACGGCACGATCATGCTGAATACAAAGAGGTAATAGAGCAGTTTCGTCAGTCGATTTTTGACCCGCACGAGATACCACGCGGTCATCGAGGTGCACAGCACGATGAGCGCCACCGCGGCGACGGTGATGAACACCGAGCGCCCGAACGCGGCGAAAAAGCCCGCCGAGGTCAGCCCGCGGATATAGTTTTCCAGCCCCACGAAGGTGTCGGCGTTGGGAAATGCGAAGGGCTCGCCCGAAATATACAGGCGGGATTTAAACGAATTAAGCAGTACGAGGAACACGGGCACGAGGAAGAGTGCCCCGACCACCGCCAGTAGGGCGGTGAGCAGGCGGTCAACTGTGCGGGTGCGACGGACGGTCATGCCTCCACCTCCTTACTGCGGGTGGCGCGCAGCTGCACGAAGGCGATCAGCGCCACGAGGAGGAAGAACACAACCGCCTTCGCTTGCCCGACGCCCTGCCAGCCGACGCGGCCGTAGAAGGTCTGGTAGATGTTGAGCGCCAGCATCTCGGTCTGCTTTTCGGGTGCGCCCGCGGTCAGCGCGAGGTTTTGGTCGAACATCTTAAAGGCGTTGGTCAGCGTCAGGAATGTGCAGATCGTTACCGACGGCATCACCATCGGTAGCTTAATCTTGAAGAGAACCATCGACGGCGAGGCACCGTCGATGGAGGCTGCCTCGGTTAGCGCAGGCGGGATGTTTTGCAGCCCTGCGATATAGATGACCATCATATAGCCGATGAGCTGCCAGTTGGTGAGCAGCACCAGCCCCCAGAAACCGTACTTGGCGGCGTAGGTGATGTCCACTCCCCACAGGCTGAGCACGCCGTTGATGAGCAGGTTCCAGATATAGCCGAGCACAATGCCGCCGATGAGGTTCGGCATAAAGAACACCGAGCGAAAGAGGTTGGTGCCCTTTAGCCCGCGGGTGAGCAGCAGCGCGAGCAGGAACGCCAGCACGTTTACCGTCACGATGGTGACGGCGGTGAACAGCGCCGTAAATCCGAGCGCGCGCAGAAAATCGTTGTCGGCGGTGAAGGCACGGATATAGTTTTCCGGCCCTACCCATTTGGCGTTGGTGACGGTCGTAAATTTGGTGAAGGACAGCCACACGCCCATGACAAAAGGAATGATAAACGCCACGGTGAACGCCAACAGCGTCGGCAGCACAAAGGCGGCGAATTGTCGTTTGAGTTGATGATTCATAGCTTAGGCCGTCCTTTCACCGCGGGTCAGGATGCGGCGGCGCTTTCCTTTTTCCAGTCAGCGACCATATCCGCGGTGACGGAGGACCAGTCTTTATTTCCTTGGGCATATTTGAGCAGAGAAGAGCCGAAGGACTCCTTGAACTGCGCGGAGGGGAACAGCGTGAAATTCCACGGGATGGTCTTGACGCCGTCCTTTTCCATCCAGCGGATGATCTCCTGCGCGAGTGGGTCGGTAGGACGCTCGTCGTCCTTAAAGGTGTCAAACGGCGCGATGAAGCCGAACTCCTCGGTGACGTACTTCTTGCCCTTGTCGCTGGAATACATCCAGTAGATGAAGTCTGCCGCGGCCTTTTGCTCTTCTTCGGAGGCATTCGCGTTGATGGCGTAGAAGTTCTCGGTGCCGACGGCAAGGCCGTGGTTTTCCTCGCCCTCGACGCCCGTGTAGATGGGCAGGTACTTCACATTTTCGGCTTTGACCTTGTTGCCCGACACGCCCGCGATCTGGCTCCACGCCCAGTTGCCGTTCTGTACCATCGCGCATTGCTCGAGGGCGAATTCCGCCATCGAGTCGGACACCGTTTTGGTGCCGAGCAGCTTCTTGTCGGTGACGGAGTTGTTGATATAGAGGTCAAAAATATTCTTAAACTCGTTATGATACCGGAACTCGATTTCGTTTGTCGCATCGGAGGTCAGATCGACCTTCTTTGCCGTAAACTCGTGGGTGATGGGGATGTTGGCAAGGTGGGTCTGCCAACGCCAATCCTCGCCCGTTTTGAGCGAGGTGGAGGCGAACACGCCCTTAATACCGAGGTCGGCGGCGCGCTTTTGCATATCCTCGACGAGGGCCTTGAGTTTCGCAAAGGAATTGATCTCGTCCATTGACTTGTAGGTTGTCGCGCGGTCGGTGAGCGCAAAATACTTATCGGTGATGGCTTTGTTGTAGATGATGCCGTAGCCCTCGACGACGTAGGGGATGCCGACGACCTTATTCCCGTCGGTGACGGCGAGAGATTTGTCGGTCAGGTGCTTATACAATTCGGTGTTCGAGAGGTCGGCGCAGTAGTCCTGCCAGTTCGTGTACCCGCGCGGGCCGTTGATTTGGAACAGCGTGGGTGCCTCGGCGGTCGCCATCTTCGCCATGAGCGTCTGCTCGTAGGTGTTGTTGGCGGCGGTGTCGACCACCACCTTGACCCCCGTTTCCTGTTCGTAGGCGTCCGCCAGCTCCTGATATTTGTCGGCGATCTCGGGCTTAAAGTTGAGGTAACGAACCAGGACCTGCTCGTCCTTGCGCCCGCAGGCGGACAGCAACAGCGTCAACAGTGCCGCGGTCGTCGCCAACAGCGCGGCGGCGCGGAATTTCGGCTTTCTCATACAAAACTCCTCCGTTTTTGGTAATTCAGTGGGATTCCACCGTCGGTATATTTTGTGAGAAAGCCCGCGCAATATTCATTTTTTAATAGTATACACGCAATGGAGCAAAAAAACAATATACAATCTGCCGCTTTTATGCTATGATAAGGAAAAAGGAGATGGCGTTATGACAATGGGATTTCATCATATTGCGCTAAAATGCAAGGATATTGAAAAAAGCCTCGCAATGTACCGCGCGCTCGGCATGACCGAGGTGGTGCGCTGGGGCGAGGGCGAACGGCTGATTGTGATGCTGGACATCGGCGACGGCGGGCGTATTGAACTGTTCGCAAACGGCTCGGACGAATTTTCGGAAAACGGCAAGTGGCAGCATTTTGCGTTGCGCGTTGACGACGTCGATGCGGCGTTTGAGCGAGCACTCGCGGCGGGCTTTGAGCCGCACATAATGCCGAAGGTCGTTCCGCTGGCATCCACCCCTGCGGGCGTGACCATCAACGTCGCGTTCGTCAAGGGCCCCGACGGCGAACAGCTGGAGTTTTTCCGCGAATTATAAAAAGGAAACCGCCCGCACGGCATTGCTGCTGTGCGGGCGGACTGTTTTATTACGCAGTGAGCGGGATCATTTCTGCTTTTTGCGGGATTCCGCCTTGAGGCGGAGCTCTTTCGAGAGGATGCGCTTGCGAAGGCGGATGGATTCGGGGGTGACCTCGACGAGCTCGTCGTCGTTGATGAATTCGAGCGACTGCTCGAGGCTGAGGATGGTCGGCGGCACGAGACGCAGCGCCTCATCGGAGCCCGACGCACGGGTGTTGGTCACGTGTTTTTTCTTACAGACGTTGACCACGATATCCTCGTCGCGAGGGGATTGACCGACAATCATACCCTCGTAGACGGGAATGCCGGGGCCGACAAACAGGGCGCCGCGGTCCTGCGCGCCCCACAGACCGTAGGCGCAGGTTTCGCCCGTTTCGTGCACGACCAGCGAGCCCTGCACGCGCTGGGGGATCTCGCCCTTGTAGGGCTCATAGCCGTCGAATAGGCTATTCATAATGCCGTTGCCGTTGGTGTCGGTGAGGAACTGTTGGCGATAGCCCATCAGCCCTCGGGAGGGGATGCGGAACTCGAGGTGGCTGATGCCGGTGTCCCGCGTACCCATATTGACGATTTCCGCCTTGCGCGAGCCGAGTCGCTCCATAACTACGCCGACATACTGCTCGGGCACCTCGATGACTAAGAGCTCCATCGGCTCGAGGGTCTCGCCGTTCGGGCCTGTTTTGAGGATGACCTGCGGACGGCTGACCGCGAACTCGAAGCCCTGCCGCCGCATCGTCTCGATGAGGATGGAGAGGCTCAGCTCGCCGCGCCCCGACACCTTGAATGCGTCGGTGGTGTCGGTTTCCTCGACCCGCATACTGACGTTGGTCTCGATCTCTTTAAAGAGACGGTCGCGGATGTTGCGGGAGGTGACGTATTTACCCTCGCGACCCGCGAAGGGGCTGTTGTTGACCATAAAGATCATCGAGATGGTCGGCTCGTCGATGTGGACGAAGGGGAGTGCCTCGACGTGCTCGGGGTCGCAGGCGGTCTCACCGATGTTGAGGTCGGGGATGCCGGTGACCGAGACGAGGTCGCCGAGGCTTGCAGTCTCGCATTCCGCGCGACGCAGTCCCTCAAACTGATACAGCTTACCGATGCGGGCGTTTTGGGTGGTGCCGTCCCGCTTGCACAACGTGATGGTCTGCCCCGTGCGCACACGGCCGCGCTCGACGCGGCCGACGCCGATGCGTCCCGTGTAGTCGTCGTAGTCGATGTTGGAGAAGAGGATCTGCAAGGGGCCGTCGGGATCGCCCTGCGGTGCGGGCACGTGCTCGAGGATCGCCTCGAACAAGGGGCGCATATCTCCCTCGCGCGCATCGGGATCGAGCGAGGCGTAGCCGTCGCGACCCGAGGCGAAGATGACGGGGAAGTCGAGCTGATCCTCGTCGGCGTCGAGCTCGATGAAGAGGTCGAGCAGCTCGTCGATAACCTCGTAGGGGCGTGCACCGTCGCGGTCGATCTTGTTGATGACAACGACGGGACGCTTGCCGAGGCCGAGCGCCTTTTTGAGCACGAAGCGGGTCTGCGGCATACAGCCCTCGAACGCGTCGACGAGCAGCAGCACGCCGTCCACCATCAGCAGGATGCGTTCCACCTCGCCGCCGAAGTCGGCGTGGCCGGGGGTGTCGACGATGTTGATCTTGGTGTCGCCGTACATCACGGCGGTGTTTTTGGACAGGATGGTGATGCCGCGCTCACGCTCGAGGTCGTTGGAATCCATCACACGCTCGGCGACCTGCTCGTTGGCGCGGAAGATGCCGCTCTGCCGCAGCAGCTGATCCACCAGCGTTGTCTTGCCGTGGTCAACGTGGGCGATGATGGCAACGTTGCGTAAATTTTCTCTGGTTCCCATAAATTGCGCTTCCTTTATCGTTGAATTAGTACAATAACCAAGATAGTATACCACGCAGAAGCCTGTTTCGCAAGAAAAATTCAAAAGAAAGTAAAATTCCTCTTGCATTTTGTCGGGGGGTATGCTATAATACCACTCGCAGTTGAGAAAAACTGTGAAAAATCCGGGTGTGGCGCAGTTGGTAGCGCGCTTGACTGGGGGTCAAGAGGCCGTGAGTTCAAGTCTCGCCACTCGGACCAATCCCTTGAAACTCTTGTGGTTTCAAGGGGTTTTTATTTTTTACCCGCTCAAACATGGCCGCTTGATTTTTGGTACCTACTATCATCAATCAGGAGGCCTAAAATTATGTCAATCATCACACTACAAAACGGCAACACCATCGAGGACACCTTTGAAGAATTTATCCATGCCAAGAGAGCAAAAGGATTGAGGGATAAAACAATACAAAGTTATGTCTGTCATTTCAAAGCGGTGTCAAGACATCTTGATGTAAAGCAAACCATTGTTAATCTGTGTAAATCAGACTTAGACCGTATGATCACGAGCATGCGGGATGCAGAATTGTCCGCCAACAGCATCAACAGTTATACACGCATGTTAAAATCCTTTTTGTCGTGGTGCAACGTAGAAGGGATCACGATGCTCACCATCCCCATCTACCGCGGTGAGGAAACGGTGAAGGAAACTTACACCGACCAAGAGTTAGAGAAACTATTAAAAAAGCCCGACACTCGCAAATGCAGTTTTTGCGAATATCGGGATTGGGTGATTATCAATTTCCTGCTCAACAGCGGCAGCCGTGCGGCGACCGTGCGAGCTATTCAGATTCGTGATGTGGATTTGGACAACGGAATGGTTCATTATCGGCACACCAAAAACCACAAGGCACAAGTGATTCCGTTGTGTAGTGATATGGTGCGGATATTGCGCGAATATTTGCGGTTTCGCGGCGGTGTGGATGCTGATACGTTGTTTTGCTCGGACACGGGCGAGCCGCTCACCGAGAACGCGCTACGCAAAGGTATCGTCCGCTACAATCGAAGCCGCGGCGTCCAAAAGACAAGCATTCATTTGTTTCGGCATACTTTCGCCCGCAAGTATCTGATAGATTGCGGCGGGGATGCTTTCACTCTTCAGAAGATTCTCGGCCACAGCACGCTGGATATGACCCGACATTATTGTGCGGTGTTTAATGCGGACATCGTGAAGAATTACGACAACTTCTCGCCGCTGGCGCAAATGCGGCAAAAAGAGACGCGCATCCGAATGGATCACAGGCGGTGATTGGCCCGCTCCGTGATCTTCCGAGAACGATTGTTACATGAAAAAGGTGGGTTGAAAAACTCATCTTTCTCTTTTTTATCAATTTTTAGCAAGAGAACAGTTTTGTTCACTTGCGCGATTTGCGGCTTGGTATAATGTGCTCGTAAGGTGAAGGGCGTACGACGGATCCTTACGAAAAATCATTAAAAACATTTATTTTGAAAGGAAAAGATTTACCATGAAAACTAACACCATTATTATGAGTAGCGATTTCTCCAAGGCTTACGTCTCCACTGCGTTTATGAAGAAGGCTCGCGTATACGGCAGTCGCGAGTACAAGATGCTGTCTGAATTCCGCGCAGAAAACCCGACCGTTGAAATCTCTGTTCGCAAAACCAGCTCTTCTAACAACTATAATCTGACCTATGCTAATATGGAAGCGTATATCGCGGACAAGCCCAATGCCGAAATTCTGTTGGCAGAGTTCAAGCGTGTCAAGAAAGAATCTGCAGTTCAGCGCAACCGGCATCTGTATGTTGTCAACTGGTTCAAAGAGATGTTCCCAAACTATACGGAAGCGGAGTTGTTCCAAAAGAAGCAAATGGATGTGGTAAGTTTGGTTGAGTGCACCGCAGAAACTGCAGACAATGAAGCTGCGTAACAGAGAAGAGGTGTAATTATGTCTGAAAAGACGAATGCGTTTGTCGGTGTTCGTGGCTACAAGATTGACTTTGGCTCTCATACGATGACCGTGAATTATAAATTTGCCAAAGCCGCATCCGAGTATGGCACGCCCGAATATAAGCTAATGAAGACTGTCTTGCGCGAGTTTCCTGATATGGAGGTCGTGGAGGTGGCGGGCCGTCAGAATAAGACTTGCCATCACGACAAGAACTTAACCTATAAAAATATGGAAATCTACATTTCCGAGCAAGACAACGCCGATGAACTGATGGCTGCCTACTGGATTGCAAGAACCGAAGCTGCTCCTCAAACGAGCCGCTATGCGCACGTGCGAAAATGGTTTATTGGGCAGTTCCCCAACTATCGTCAGGTCCGCTTTTTTGTGGAGCAGACCACCACCGTGGTGGAGATTCCTACCGCTTCAAAAGAGGCCGCCTGATCTTCCTGCTCCAAAAGAGCAAAGGAAAAGGAGCGTAGCCGTGGCTCGCTCCTCTACATATTAAAACTCGAAATCTTCAAAGGGTTTCTTCTTCTCTTTTGGCTTATCCATCGCAGATGGGGAAGGGATACGGATTTCTCTAACGGTCGAAACGGGAATTTTGTTCGGATCTTCATCACAATTATTTATCCCCAACTTATCTGTCAAAATCTTTATATTATTTATTTCTGTGGTCGAGGGCGTACAATTTTGTTCGCTATCCGTGTGCGAGAAGTCGGTGATCGGACATTCTCCAAAATTTTGTCCGGCCCCCGACATCACATTCGAATGGTGTTGAGCGGCACTCGGATGCGGCATTTCATAGAAAGCAAAGGTGTTTCCTCCGGTCTGAACGAGATAGCCTTTGCTGACAAGGACGTGGAATTGGTCGTGGTAGGTCGAACGAGGCATCCCTATGGCCTCTTGGATCGCCGCAGGGGATAAAGCAAACGTGTAGCCGTTCGCATTGGCTGCCAAATACAGATACAGCCGCAGTGCATGTGCGCCAAGGTCACGGGAAGCGGCCATCCAATTTTCGTTTTTGATACCGAGAAAGTCCCGCTCAGCTTTCTCTCGATTGATTTTGATAATTCTCTAGTTAGGCACGCTATATGGCATAGTGCATTTCTCCTTTTTCACTTAAATTTCGAAAGGACTTTGTTCCTTTCATTATCATAATTATAGCATAATTTTTTGGAAAAATCGAATCGGGCGCGATCATCTGACGGCTCGGAATATAGGGGCAAGGTCAGTTAATCGGAAATGCTCGGATTTTATATACTGATGAAGACTAACGATTAAAAGGAGGCAATTCAATGCTTGACGAAATAACTACCCTCGCCCGATAGACGGGCAAGTGCCCCGACCGATTTTGGTTTCAGCTGAACGGTAAGTCGGCGCAGGAAAACTATGTGGAATAGAAATAGGATTATCTCGCTGAAGATGGCGAATATACTGTTGATATAAAAAGCAGTGTGAGAACACAATGAGCAAACAGCAAGAACGCAAGAAAAAGAAGAGGCAACAGAGTTTCATTGAACAGATGATGTATGACGTGATCCGCAAGAGTCTGAAAGCCACTATTGATTAGGCTTTGGACGAGATATTCAAGGATTTTAAGTAAAACGGCGACCGCTCCGCAAATGGAGAGGTCGTCGTTTTCTTGTTTTATTCTATCGCTGCCGGACGCAGCTTCCGTCGTTCGGGCGTAAAATGCTGTGGGGATTTTGTCGGGCCACACCAAAACCGCAAACACGGGATCGAGACTGCGTTTCCCGAAACCATCTCCCCGCTGTCCGCGAAAGGGTAGTCCGACTTTCCTGAACACTTTTTCTGCCTTTTGGCCCGCTTTTGGCCGCTTACAAACCCGCTCAAATGTGTTCAGTTAAACAGATGTTTTATTGGACACCTCAGACATACTCGATCAGATCGGCAGGCTGACACTCCAAAAGGGCGCAAAGAGTCTCGAGGTTATCCCAAGACACACCTTCACCCTTTCTCAGCTTTTGGAGCGTCGATTCGCTCAACAGTTTTTCGCTCCTGATTTTGTATGAGGTGATTCCCTTGTCTTTGAGTGCGGCAACCACATCAAATTTGTATTGTAATCCCATGTTGAATACTCCTTTCCCATGATACAACCATTATACCACAAATATACACGAAATCAAGTGTATAAAATAAACAAAAGCATACACCAAAGTTCGTGCATAACGTCAATAGACAATGCACGAATATTCGTGTATAATAAAGACAGTTCAAACGACAACCACAAAAACTATTGAAAAGGAGAAATGAAGAATGTCTAAGAACGAACTGATCAGCAAAATCGAGGCTCTGAATGAATGGGAGAACATCATCGCAGAAGCACAAGCGGAGGCCGAAGCTCTGCGAGACAGCATCAAGGAAGAAATGTTAGAACGCGAAACCGAGGAAATGGTGGTCGGCGCCTATATAATCCGTTGGACCTCTGTCCTCTCCAACCGCTTCGACACCACAGCGTTCAAGAAACTCTACGGCGACCTCTACAAGGCGTTCACCAAACAGACGAGCAGCAGACGGTTTTCGATCTCCTGCTAAAAACAAGCCCGCTCCTCGGAGGGCAACCTTCGAGGAGCGGTGAAAGGAGCAATTATGAAACGAGGATATGGACGATGCAGCACCAACGAAACCAAGCAAGACATCAACCGTCAAGTGCGCGAACTGAAAGCAGCCGGTGCCGAGGAAATCTATTTGGAATACGAGCATGGCGACGCCAAGGTGAAACCGCAGCAAGCACTCATGTTCGAGCAGGCTCGGCAAGGAGATACCATCATCACGTTGGAGGTTCCACGACTGGCGCGAAGCACACAGCAGCTTTGTCAGATCATCGACATTGTGCGAGAGAAGAAGCTACGTTTGGAGATCGTTGGGAGCATCACGTTGGATTGCCGAAGCGGGCATGCGGATCCCATGAGCGAGGCATTTCTCCAATTGGCGGGAGTGTTCAGCCAGTTGGAGCTCGCGATGATCCGCGAGAGAGTGCGCTCAGGCATGGCAAACGCCAAGGCAAAGGGCGCACGCATCGGACGGCCGCAAACAACGGTGGAGGACATTCCGGCGTCCTTCCTGCGGCATTATCCATCCTACAAGGCGGGAAGCCTGAACGTCAGCGAGCTAGCGAGAGTGTGCGAACTCAGCCGCACCACGGCATATAGATATATTAGACTTTTGGATAGTTAAAGGGAGCGGGTTTTACCCGCTCCCTTTTTATGAATTACTTTCTTCCGCCAATCCAAGCCTTGATGTTTTCGCACTCTTTTTTAGTTAGTTTTTGTGCAGCAATAGTATCTTTGGTAAGTCCAGCCATAAGCGTAAGGTCGTTGTTTTGAGTAGCTTGGAGGAGCAGCTTTTTTTGGGCAGCATTGATTTTTGATGTTGGCTCATTATGTATCAGTTTTAACATATTATCGCTTGTTTTAAATTTTTTTACACAAGAATTATTACCAATATTAAAATGACAAAATATTGCTTCAATAGGACAGTGCCCTTTTCCTTTATAATGAAGCTCGTATCTTCCTGTATTTTCACTAGAAGAGGCGGAATAGTGAGCTTCGTTGACATGAAATCCTCCCATGGATATTCCGCCTACAGTGGCACCTGTGTATACAAGTTCTGCAGGGTTGTATTTAAAATTAGTATGTTTATATTCTTTTATTTCAATCAAATTTTCGCTTGCGGCACATCGAGAATTAAGATGTAATGTTTTAGTTTGTCGATTATATGTTCCTGTTTTTGCGTTTTCATCCTCCCACATAATATATCCAACGAGAATTACAACCACACATAAAACCGTACATAACCAAATGGGAGCACCGATAGCAGCCAAGAGAGCTACAAGACCAACAGATACAACCCCTACTGCGAGCTTTTTTAAATATTTCACAAAAACACCCTTTCGCAATCTTTAAATTTATTTCATTTAATGCCTGAGAACAATTCTTTTAAAGTCAATATCTCCTCCTCTTGTAATTTGCCGATTTTCATGATCGCTTTATTCATCCATAGTGAATAATCTATATTTCGCCTCCGCTTAAACTACATTTTTGTAGTTATTACTACACTATATGATTATAGTATATCAAAACTACATTTGTCAAGGTAAAATGGAAATAAAAGAATGAGGTGATAGCATGACAGGAGAAATCAGAATCAAGAAAAAGGGCACACAGCGAGGCGATGATGGCTATAAAGTGGTATCCGTTCGCATGAAAGATGAACTGATTGAGCGGTTAGACGTGCTATCGTCACAGACTAATCGTTCGCGCAACGAACTGATCAATATGCTTTTGAATGCCGCCATTGAGATCGTAAAAATAGACGACTAATTCTAAAAGGGCAGTACGCTGCCCTTTTCCCATATCTGTTTTTTAGAAAAGGGTGTTTACATGAAAAACGGAGAGAATGGCGGTAGACGAGCGGGACAACGGTATAAAGCTCTGATGACGTGGCAAATACTGTTGCGAAACACCGATGAAGATCACGGCCTGACCGCGACGGATTTGTCCATCGAATTAAGCGACTATGGTATCGAAGCAGAGGAGCACTCTATTCGACGCGACATCAAAGCTCTGCAGGACTTGTGCGGAAAATCCGCGGAGATTGATGAGGGCGAGACATTTGGCTATCGGATCGAGCATCGCAGAACAGATCCGGTAGGCTACCGTGTGTCTGAGCGTCCGTTGTCTATGGACGACTTGCAATTGATTGCATCGGCCATCCGTTCCTCGCGCTATCTTTCGAAGAAGCAGGAGAAGCGCCTGCTCGATGCTCTTGGAGCCTATTGCAGCAAGTACCAGTTAAAAGAACTAGCGAGCGGTGCCGCTTGGATTAGCCGAGACAAAACCCCGAATGACCGTGTGCCGAAGAACATCCGCATCATCAACAAGGCCATCCAAGAGAAGAGGAAAATCCGTTTTCAATATCTCAAATACACCCTTCAGAACCGCTCGGATCAGACGCCTCGCCGCAAGGGAAACCCATACATTCTAAGTCCTTATAAAATTCTGATTTCAGAAGGGGATTTTTATGTAATCGCCTACGATGGCAAAAAGATCGTCCATTATCGCATCGACCGTATGAACGACGTGCGGATGTTGAGCGATCCGCGAGATGGCGAAGCGGTGTTTGAGAGTTTAGACACTCGTTCTTATGCCAAACGATTGTTTTCTATGTTCAGCGGCGAGAAGAAGCACGTCCGCATCCGCTTTACTAATGATCTTTTGGATACTGCGGTAGATCGATTTGGAGCAACGGATGCCATCTACACGCCGACAGACAGCAACCATTTTACCGTGTCGGTGGATGTGGAGGTCAGCAACCAGTTCTATGCGTGGGTGTGCGGCTTCCGCAAGAAGGCCACCATTCTCGGCCCGCTCGAGGTTGTGGAGGGGGTTAAGCGTTTTTTGGGAGATATACAAGCAAAATACAACTAAAATGCTCGTGAGGTTTAATAAAATGAATTAACGCGAAGGATAACTCCTTCGCGTTAATTTTGTCACTTATCTTTTAGGCGTCTTAGAGGTTCTTCAAAATATTCGAGTTGTATTGGAGCTTTTTCTTGTTATTTTGAGTTGCGATCAGGGCAAAAACACTTTGCTCGTAGACCCTCCTTTTTAGCGCTTTAACTATAGACAAGGGAACTGTTAATTAGGAAATATAATAATAATCGTCAAATAGGACCTCCAAATCAGAGGCGGAAACAGCTCCTTTTCCGTCAAATGTGCGGAAGATTTTTTCGGACGCAAGTTTAGCATCCACTATGACATCGCTTATGGTTTTTAGCGTCTCTTCTACAGATAATTTGTAGAGGAGCTCGTTCAAAATATTATCCACATATATATGCAGATGTTCACCTAGAAATTGAATTCTAGAATGGCTATTTCCAGAATGCACAATAGCGTTACGAGTTCGATATAGGCGATACAGATGCCATTCCACACGTTGTGCATATTTTTGGGACATTTTATTGATCTCCGTCTTTGTATCTTTTATATTATATAAACGGAGAATTTTTGCTCTAATCACAGGATATCTTTCTAGTTTTTCAAAATAGCGTTCTCTCAAATCTTCATACTCGGGCAAAAAAACAAACCTTGCGATCTTAAGAATGTCATGTTCAGGTTCTCCAAGAGCTTCAATGAGCTCGGTGTAATCTTTTCTGCTTAAATTTTCTTCCAAATCTTGGGCAATATTTCCGAGTACTGTTTGAAAATAATCCTTTTTTAAGATAGGTATCACTGCAGAGGTAACTTTAGAAATGGTTAGGTCATTTTGCATGTCCGAAGAAAATAGTTCCATAATTGACCACAAATTCAAGAAACCATTGTCTAAGTCTTTTTGAGCAATCGCAGTGTTGTGCAAGTCAACCATTTTGTTTAGTTGAGTATATGGATTTGATTTCGATTGACATCGCATGATGGTAAAATCTATATGTTCTTCCAAGTCGATTCGAGAGCTTATTTCGATTGAGTGGAAACGAGTAGAACGAACAGGAAGATATAGATAGTCTATTGTATCAGGAATTACAACTTTTCCAGTTTCTCTCACCAATTGCCTTCGACCATTGCTAATAACTTGATAATATCGTATAAAAACGGTTAATTTATGATAAGCGCCGGAAATAGCTAAATACGGATCAATAGCTTCTATGTCAAGAAAGCCAACAAAATCATTTCGATTCTTTTTGATGTCTTGGCCAAAATCATCGTCAGAAAAGTCTAGATGTAATCGTTTTTCTAGTAAGTTTTTGTACTCAATCAAAATGGGGTTAAATGCAAAATATACGCGAAAAGTTTTTTTCCTCAAAGTAAAATGGCCTAAAAAACCGTTTAAAACATCTACAGGAGAAGCGGAGTTGTTCCCCATCTTATCAGAATGCAAATATGTATAGATATATTCAGGAGAATATCCGTGTGAAATCAATTCCACAATCCAAGCCTTAAGACCTAATTCTATTTCATCTTTGTGCGTCTCGTGAAGAGCGTGCTCTTTTATATATTCAACGCACCAAATAAAATAGGTTTTTTGAGGGAGTTTGTTATTTAAGTATTGCACAACATCTATTTTGTCTTGGCTCATTTTTCGCTCAATGTCTTGAACAAAAGTATCGCCGAAATTAGTTCTAAGAATCTTGTCGCATTTTAGGGAGTGCCGTAGTTCTTCAAGTATTTTATCACATTGATATGCTTTTATTTTCCCTTCACGACAGCCATTGCAGGAATCAAGATATTCTTTTATGAGCGTTCTAGTGTTATGTATGGGAACGCGAACAATATCTTCAGAATAGTGAAACAGCATTTCTTCTAAACGCTGAAAAAAGTATAGAATCCCATCATACTCTTTAGGCCATGGTTTCGTTAAGAATTTCATGTATTGCACCTCCCTTGTCTCTATTATACATCATCTTTTCGACAAAATCCACCCTTTGCACATATTAAGTTTGTTTTACTTATCCTCGTCGGCACAGAAGGGGCCTGCTCCACCTTAAAAAGTGAGGTGATGAACAGCATCAATTTACACGCCATAACACCTCTTGACTTTTGGATAACATTGATCTACAATCAAGGAGACCGCTTGACAGTTTTCAAGAGGTCAAACCAATCAAAAATCAAGTGTGCTTTCGCGTTGAGAGCGAAAAAGCCGTAGAGTTTCAAGGGATGAGCGCGCGGCCGTCAGAGACCCTGCAAGGGTCTCACTGGGGGTCAAGAGGCCGTGAGTTCAAGTCTCGCCACTCGGACCAAACAAAGCAGGCAGACCGTTTGGTCTGCCTGCTTTGTTTCGTTAGAACGGTAAGCGTTGCGCGGCCTCTTGACCCCCGGGTCAGGCTTTCCC
>JAEIGA010004013.1_pt1 | contig 22818 bp, 18 predicted proteins | sample 9270691 | NCBI WGS metagenome assembly JAEIGA01 (sample SAMN17057246, study PRJNA624740) | gut metagenome | biome: biome; isolation source: fecal sample | host: Bos grunniens | place: China: Xizang | collected 2019 | reverse complement strand
TTGGATAGTCACTTAATTTTGCTCCACTGATATGGAAGTTTTCCATACCACGTAATGTTTGTACTCCATAAAGAGCTTCAGCAGGAACTTCGCGTGGTCCCAATAAATCGCTTTCTATACGATAGTTTGCCATAATTTATAATTTATTTTTGTTTTTAATATTATTATTTATTCTGTGGACAACAACACTTTAATTCAAATACCTTTTTGTTTCGCACTAAAATGCAGCAGCCCTATTAAATTTCTAGTTTCGGTATTTTTTATCGAAAAATCGTTTGCAAAGATAGTTATTTTTTCTCATATATCAGCCATTTTCCTAAAAAAATATATTTACCATTTATTTATCAATATATTACATCATTTATTTATCGTTTTCTCGTTAGCATAATAGTCTATATTAAGCCTATTGTAAGAAGTTTTTTTGACATATTCGCAATCTACTATATTTCCACACAACCACAATACCGCTATATACCATGGCTACTTCAAAAAATTCCACATATCACTTGCAATTCTTTTTTTAGTTACTTCAACAAAATGTTGTTCCATCATATTTCATCATTTGGTATCAAATTCTTTTATCATACATAACAGTTGGAAGTAATCAAAATCTAACTCACGAGGAAAATTTATTTACATCACGAGGGAATTTCATCTACATCACGAGGGAATTTTGAGATAGTATATCAGCAAAATTTGCATGGTATATCACCGCCATAACAACACCCTATCATGAAATGATTGGCAGTAGGGTCTAACATACCTGCGAAAATCTTGGTTCAACAGGATTGTTTTACTGCACTTCACTACACACGTACCTAAACGGCCTACATTAATTGCTAGTATGACATTGATTGATTTCGGTACAATTCATTTCAATAAAAAAACGTACATTTGCAAATTCTCCATCAATAAAAAGATAACATATAAATAATTATACATCAAAAATATACAGATGAAAGATTACATACAACATTTGGAAGAAAAAATAGGTTTTGGTCAGATACGAGAGATGGTGGCACAGGAATGTGTCAACACTATGGCATTGCGATTTGTGGAGCAAATGAGTTTTTCGAACAATTATAATGATATTGTATGTAATCTTGCCCAGACCGATGAGTTCAGGCAAATATTACTGATGGAGAACAACTTCCCATCGCAAGACTTTTTTGATTTGACTTCCGAACTTTCACGCCTGCGTACCATAGGTACTACTATTGATTTGCAGGCATTGTTTGATTTGAAATGCTCGTTAAGAACAGTGTTTGACTGTGTTCGTTTTTTTCAAACCACTGAAGATAGCAAGTATCCACGGCTGAAAGTTTTGGTTGAGAAGGTGGAATTGGATCCTTGGGTGCTTAAAGAATGTAACAGCATAATAGACGACAAAGGAAATATATACGACACTGCTTCGGAACTACTTGCCGATATTCGTCGCCAACAACATCGAAAACAAAACGATATAGACCGCCTTATAAGCAAAACCCTTGGCAGGGCCAAACAAGAAGGTTGGGCTCCTGAAAATGCCGAAGTTACTATCAGAAACGGCAGAGCGGTAATACCTATGCTGGATACCCATCGTAGGAAAATTAAGGGATTGATTATTGATGAATCGGCCACAAGACAAACTGCATATTTGGAACCATCGGAAGTGGTGGAACTAAACAACGACTTGCGCGAGTTGGAATTTGCCGAAAGACGTGAGATAGAACGTATTTTGCATCAATTTACCGATAATATACGCCCCATATTGCCACAATTACTTACTGCATATTGGGTGTTGGGTAAGATAGATTTTATACGTGCCAAAGCTCGCTTTGCTTTGCGAATAAATGCAGGTATGCCTATTGTAGACAACTGCCAAAAAATATATTGGTTTGATGCTCACCACCCACTTTTGTACCTAAACCTAAGCAAGCAGAATAAGGAAGTAGTGCCATTCGGTATAGAACTTAACGAAAACCAACGAATGGTGATAATATCGGGACCAAACTCGGGAGGCAAGTCGGTATGTCTCAAAGCAGTAGGTTTGTTGCAATATATGTTACAAACAGGGCTGCTTGTTCCGGTGAAAGAAACATCGGAGTTTGGTGTTTTCAACCGGCTGTTTATTGATATTGGCGACCAACAATCTATTGAAAATGACCTCAGCACTTATAGTTCACATCTTATGAACATGAAAACTCTGCTTGATGTGGCCGATGGCAAAACGCTGTTTTTGCTCGACGAACTGGGAGCCGGAACAGAACCCCGTATAGGCGGAGCTATAGCCGAAGCTATGGTGGAAATGCTTTATGAAAAAAAGTCTTTTGGTGTGATAACCACCCACTACTCAAACCTAAAACTTATGGCCGACAAATATCCGGCTATAGCCAATGCTGCAATGCTTTTTGACACCGAGAGAATGAAACCACTCTACAAACTTGTTGTAAAACATCCTGGAAGTTCGTTTGCTTTTGAGATTGCAAAAAACATTGGATTGCCAAATGAAATACTTATTGCTGCCGAAAAGAAAGTAGGTACAGATATGTTGAATTTCGAACATCAACTACAACAAATAGAGGTTGAAAAACAAGAAATAGAAAAACAACGTACCGAACTATCTGTTGCAGATACTTTCTTGTCGGAAATGATCGAAAAGTATACACATCTGAACAATACGTTGGAGCTGAAAAAACACGAGATATTGTCAGCAGCACGCCAAAATGCAAAACAAATAATAGCTGATGCCAACAAAAAGATCGAGCACACAATAGCTGAAATAAAAACGGCTCAAGCCAAAAAAGAAGAAACTTTGGCTGCTCGCCAAAACCTACAACAAGAAGTTGCTAAAATAGAAACTGAACAAAAATCAGCCGACGAAAATGCTGCAAAAATCAGAAAATCAAAAAAACATAACCATACCACTACAAAAACCACAGAAGACAATGATATTATAAACAACAGCCCAATAGCTCTTGGCGACATAGTGAAGATTGACGACCAAGATACATACGGGCAAGTAGTGGAAATAAAAGGAAAGAAAGTAACAATAGAAAGCAATAGCATACGTATGCTGATACCTATTGATAGGCTGGTTAAAACAAAAAAGAAAGTGCTACCTACTGCCAAAGCTAAAGACACAAGTTATCGCTACCAATCAATCTACAACGACCTTAATGCCAAACGAGCAGCTTTTTCGCCAACCCTAGACCTAAGAGGCAAGCGAGGCGATGAGGCGATGCAACTATTGGAACACTACATTGACGAAGCTATGCTACTGAGCGAAAAAGAAATAAGAGTACTGCATGGTACGGGATATGGCATTTTGAAAGAAATGGTGCGTAGCTACCTCCGAAACCATAGAGAGGTAAAACGCTTTCATCCCGAGGTACTCGAACTTGGTGGCGAAGGAATAACTGTAATAGAGTTGAAATAACAACAACAAAATACTACAAAGGTAGAGATAAATTTAAGATTTGATTAGAAGATTTTAACAATGAAAACATTCTAAAAACAACTATTCTTTGACATAATAATAAAATCATATATCATTTGATAAAGAGATATTTATTGAATTTGACAAATTATTTATGCCAAATTATTTTGTTTTTATTGGAAATAGTCATACCTTTGCACGCTCAAATGATATAGTTTTAACACACAAAAAAGACATGGAACAACAAAATAAAGTAAAAGCATGGTTTAGCCAATTGGTAGACCCAAACGAAAGAATATTTTCCAAGCAATGGTTTAAGTCATATGCACTTATAGTATTTGGCACACTGTTGTTTGTTATCGCTGATGTTATATTTGCCATGCCTTATCATTTGGCACCGGGTGGTGTGTATGGTTTGGCCAATGTGCTTACAGCTCTTACAGGCACCCCCCTTACCATATTCCTTATATCAATGGAAGTTCCATTGCTTATAATAGGAAGTATAATATTGGGACCAAAATTCGGAGTAAAAACAATAGTTTCCATAGTGTTAGGTTGGGTATTTACACACTTTATTGAAACTTATTGGGGATACGAACCTCTTATACATGTAGGCGAATTCCTTACTGCTGCACAAAATATGCCGTTAGATGCATTGCAAATAACTAACGAAGTACGCTACTTTATACCTGACTATTTGTTAAATACATTAGTAGCTGGTCTATTGTATGGCATCGGAATAGGTATGATTTTCAAATCGGGTGCTACTTCGGGTGGTAGTGACATTGTTTCGATGATTATCAACAAATATAGTGGTATATCATTAGGAACATTGGTAATTATCGTAGACTCTTGTATTGCACTTTCTACCTTATTTATCACACCAGATTTACGTTTACCAGCCTATTCGGTATTGCTTATCATTATAGAAGGTAAGATAATAGACATAGTAGTAGATGGTTTCAAAACATACAAGACCGTTCTTGTTATAACAGAAAATGTAGAAGAAGTAAGAAATGCTATTATCAACGACCTTAATCGTGGCGGCACATGCTTTGATGCAAAAGGTTTGTACAAAGGTGATGAACGCAAAATGATATACACAACAGTTTCGAAACGCGAGTTTGTTCAATTCAAAAAAGCAATATACAAACTTGACCCCAATGCTTTCATCAATGTTATGGATAGTAGCGAAGTTTTGGGAAAAGGTTTCAAACCTATTACAGCTGCATAGTTTACATGTTATTTGAATAATTGAGTTTTTATTGAAGAGAGGCTTCCCCAAAAGGAAGTCTTCTCTTTTTTTTGTTTGTTGTAATCTGAAGACACATTGATGGTATATCATCAATGTAGTGATGGTATACTGTAAATAGTTTTGCGATATACCGTAAATATGTTCAGTTATATCTTTAAAGGCAGAATATATAATTGCAAAAGAAAATCGATTTATGATAAAAGAAATGATTGATTTATTTCAATTGCATACTCTATTGTACAACCACTAGCAATCATTGAGTAAAAAGATATTTTGCCTTTGGATAATTGAATAAAAATTAGTACTTTTGCAAAGAATTTCGAGATAGAAAAAAGATAAGAAAATATATCGTACTTACTCATTGTAAACAATATAGTATTCAAATGAAGAATGCAGTATTAATAATATATACAGGCGGAACCATAGGAATGGTTCAAGATGAGAAAGGAACATTGCATCCTTTTGAAATGAACCGAATATATGATGCACTACCATTGCTCAAACATGCCGCCTATCAGATAGATTCATGCCAGCTGAATCCCATCATAGATTCATCGAACATGAAACCCGAAGTATGGGAAAAAATAGCACAAGTAATAGAGAAAGAATATGACAACTATGATGGTTTTCTAGTACTTCATGGCACCGACACTATGGCTTATACAGCTTCGGCCCTTAGCTTTGCTTTCGAAAATCTGGGCAAACCTATAGTGCTTACGGGCTCGCAGTTGCCATTAGGAATGTTACGTTCAGATGGACGTGAAAACATTATATGCGCATTAGAAATAGCATCGGCACAAAAAATGCTTATACCCGAAGTATGTATCTTTTTCGAGAACAAACTGTATAGAGGCAATAGAAGCACCAAGGTAAGTGCTCAAAACTTCAATGCATTTTCGTCGTTCAACTATCCATCATTGGCTGTTGCAGGCATAGATATTTACTACAAAACCGATCTTATAGCACCCATTCCAAACAAACCAATGAAGGTGTATAAACAATTTGACGAAAATATAGCCATATTGCACCTCTTTCCTGGTATAACTAAGCAAGTTGTAAATTCGGTATTATCAATCGAAGGGCTCAAAGCAGTAATTATCTCAACATACGGATCCGGCAATGCACCTACAGAAGAATGGTTTTTAAAAGAATTGGAAAACGCTGTGGCAAAAGGCATAATAGTATACGACGTTACACAGTGTAAATCAGGTTCGGTAAACATAGGACGCTATGCTACAAGTTCTGACTTGGGACGCATAGGAGTAGTAAGCGGATATGATATAACGATCGAAGCCGCCGTAACAAAACTAATGTTCCTTTTAGGCAACTATAATGATAAAGCTACTATAACCAATTTATTAACTCAATCCCTAAGGGGTGAAATAACCTTGTAGGCATGACTGATTTTGAGAAACTAACTTCGAGTGTGGAAAAACAAACCATACTTATAGTTGGCGATGTGATGATAGACTCATACATTTGGGGCAATGTTGAGCGAATATCACCCGAAGCACCTGTTCCCATTGTGGCTGTCAATCGCAGAGAGAACAGATTGGGAGGTGCTGCCAATGTAGCGTTAAACATACAAGCCATGGGCGCAAAACCCATAATGTGTACAGTATTAGGAAATGATAAAAAAGCAAATGAATTTATTACCTTGATGAAGGATGCCAATATGGATACACAAGGAATAATAAAATCAGACAATAGAGTTACCACTGTAAAGTTCCGTATTTTGGGAAATAACGTTCAACTGCTACGGGTTGATGAAGAGATAACAACACCTTTGCTTCCCAATGATGAAGACTGCCTAATAGAACAAGTAAAAAATATTTTGACAACAACAAAGGTTGATGCAATTATATTTCAGGATTACGACAAAGGTAACATAACCCCAAGAGTAATAGAACAAGTAGCAACTTTTGCCAAAGAGAAGAACATACCCACAACAGTAGATCCTAAGAAACGAAACTTTGCTAATTTCAAAAATGTTACACTTTTCAAACCCAACCTAAAAGAATTAAAAGAAGGGTTGAATATAGATATAAAAGATGTTGGAATAGATAATTTGAAATCTGCCGCCGACATATTGCACAATCAACAAAATATTGACATTGTATTTATTACCCTTTCTGAAAAAGGTGCATTTATATGTGATTATCGTTACGATGAAGCCAAAGCCATCCACATACCGGCACATTTGCGTAGCATATCAGATGTATCAGGTGCAGGTGATACTGTAATAAGCATAGCTACTCTATGTTTATCATTAGGCCTGGATATAGAAAGCATAATACGCTATTCCAATATGGCAGGTGGTATTGTGTGTGAAAGTGTGGGTGTTGTGCCTATTGATAAAAAACGTTTTTACAAAGAATTGGAAATATATAATTAGCAAATATGATGGAAACAAATATAAATAAAGAGAGTAGTAGCATTGCATCAATGTTTGACGGCATAGCCCACTCGTATGACAAAGTGAATCATATACTTTCGTTTAATATGGATAAACGATGGCGAAAACGATTGATTAAATACCTTCCCAAAAAACATTCCATCAAAATATTAGATGTTGCAACCGGCACAGGTGATTTGGCAATAATGATGGCAAAAAACTGCAAAGGTGCCAAAATAAGGGCTATAGATATATCCGAAAATATGCTTGAGATAGCAAAAGAGAAAGCATATAAGGCCAAAGTTGATGATAAAATATTGTTTCAAAAAGCCAATGTAGAATCATTGCCTTTTGATGATAATACATTTGAATATTGCACAATATCGTTTGGAATAAGAAACTTTGAGAATATCAACAAGTCTCTTACCGAAATTTATCGCTGTTTGAAACCCGGTGGCAAGTTATTTATATTAGAATTTGGCAATAAACCTACATCAAAATTTGTACAGTTTTTCTATAAAATATATTCAAAGATATGGATACCATTTATTGGAGGTATAATATCACACAACACATCAGCCTATAAATATTTACCCGTATCAATAAGCGAATTTGTTCACCGAAGAGAACTTAGCCGACAACTAAAACACATTGGTTTTGGGGCTGTAAACTACAAAAAACTAACCAACGGAATTGTTATATTTTACGAAGGAGTAAAACTATAAAACTTTTAAATCCAAGTATAATAATTATTATAGTCTCGTATACAAATATTAAACTTATTATTAGCAGAAAACAACTAATTTATTTCTAACTAATTTTGGAATTATATGAGATAAAAATTATATTTACGAAAGAATAAAAATACAAATTTCTAAATTAATAATACACAAAATGAACACATTATTAAAAACAGTTTTAGTTATGACTGCATTTGTTGTAAGTCCTGCTTTTGGGCAGAAAGATAATCCACTTCTTGGAGAGTGGAAAACGCCACATCAAACACCTCCATTTGCCGAGATAAAAACAGAACATTACCGTCCGGCTGTAGAAAAAGGAATGGATGAAGCACGTAAAAACATCGATGCAATAACATCATCAAAAGAAAAACCTACTTTCGAAAACACTATACTTGCATTGGAAAAATCCTCGGCATTGCTTGATAAAGTTACATCAATATTGTTCAATATGAACGAAAGCAATACCAATGGTGATTTGCAAAAGATTGTATTGGAAATATCACCAAAACTTACTAGTTTTTCGAATAATATTTACATGAACGAAAAATTATTCGAAAGAGTAAAAGCTGTTTATGAAGGAGAAGAAATGAAATCTCTATCCAACGAGCAAAAAATGTTGGTTGATAAAACTTACCGTGCTTTCTTGCGTACAGGTGCCACATTGGATAAGGATGCAAAAAAACAATATAAAGCCAACGCTGAAGAATTGTCTAAATTGTCGCAAAAATTCAAACAAAACGTATTGGCCGACAATAACAACTATTTCATGCACATCACTGATAAAGAAGAACTAAAGGGATTACCTCAAAATGCTATCAATAGTGCTGCCGAAGAAGCAAAAAAACGCAACCTTGAAGGCTGGGTTATAACTTTGGACTATCCAAGTTATGGACCTTTTATGCAGTATGCCGATAATCGTGCCAGACGTCAAGAACTATGGACTGCATACAACAGTAAAGGAAACAGAGATAACGAAAACAACAACAACGAAATAATAAAACAAATAGCCAATTTGCGTTTGCAACAAGCTAACATATTGGGATATAAAACATATGCCGACTATGTACTAAGCGAAAGAATGGCAGAGTCTACTTCAAACGTAGAGAATTTTTTGAACGAACTATTGCAAAGTGCTATGCCCATTGCCAAGGCCGATGTGATAAACGTAAATGAATATGCCAAAAATAATGGAGCCGATTTTGATATTCAACGTTGGGATTACTCCTATTATTCCGAAAAACTAAAGGAAGCTAAATATGCTTTCAACGGTGAAATGCTACGCCCATATTTTCAGTTAGATAAAGTACGTGACGGTATATTCAAACTTTATGAAATGCTTTACGGTCTTACTTTTAAAGAAAACAATAAAATACAAATATATCATCCTGATGTAAAAGCCTATGAAGTATTTGATGGAAATCGTTTTATGGGTGTACTTTATTTGGATATGTATCCAAGAGCTTCGAAACGTGGAGGTGCATGGAAAACATCTTTCCGTGGCCAATATCGTGAAAATGGAGTAGATACTCGTCCGTTGATACAAGTGGTATGCAACTTCTCAAAACCTGTTGGAGATACACCTTCGTTACTTTCGTTTGACGAAGTAGAAACATTTCTACACGAAACAGGACACGCAATACATGGAATGCTTTCAGATGTAACCTACGAAAGCCTCTCGGGAACAGCTACTTATAGAGACTTTGTAGAGCTTCCATCTCAGATAATGGAAAACTGGGCTACAGAACCGGAATTTTTGAAACTTTTTGCTTATCATTATCAAACCAATGAACCTCTACCTGTTGAATATATAGAAAAATTGAAACAAAGTGAAAATTTCAATTCGGGATACTACTGTGTACGCCAGCTAAGCCTTGGACTTACAGATATGGCCTATCATACCATAACAGCTCCTACAACCAAATCAGCTGAAGATATTGAACGCCAGGCAATGGCTCCAACCGAACTACTACCAGAAGTAAACGGTACTACCACTAGTACTTCATTCTCTCATATATTTGCAGGTGGTTATGCTGTGGGATATTACGGATATAAATGGGCTGAAGTATTGGATGCCGATGCTTTCTCAAAATTCAAAGATAACGGTATTTTTGACAAAACTACTGCCGAAAAATTCAGAAAAGAAATACTTTCGAGAGGTGGAACAGAACACCCTGCTGTATTGTTCCGCAACTTTATGGGTCGCGAACCTAACAATGAAGCTTTGCTTATAAGAAGTGGATTTATCAAAAAAATAGAAAGATAATAATCAAACCATAATAGTTCTAAAATCAAGACTTATTGAAATAACCAATAGGTTTGGATTTTAGAACTATTTGTTTTTCATTTACTAGGTTTTTGTAACAAAAATATTCTACCAAACAATGAATATATACAAGCTGGATAACAACAACCATTTTCCCGAAGATCTTATAGCTACAATAGGAATGTTTGACGGGGTTCACATGGGCCATAAAAAAATACTTTCTTTTCTGAAAGCGAAAGCCACAGAATTAAACCTCCGTCCTATAGTGATTACTTTCAACAAACATCCACGACATGTGTTGAAAAATGATGCTGATACCTTCAAGCTACTCAACACCGAAGAAGAACGCTACCAGTTATTGGAAAATTATGGTATAAACGATGTGGTAGAAATAGATTTCACACCCGAAATAGCCTCACTTTCCACTTACGATTTTTCCAAGCGCTACCTATTGGAACTACTAAACATCAAGGGCTTGGTTCTGGGATATGACAATATGTTTGGTAATAAAAAAATCAATGATTTTCAACGAATATACGAACTTGGGAAGAACTATAATTTCACCATTTTCGAAGCATCGTCATATATCTACAACGACATTCATGTAAGTTCCACTCAGATAAGAAATGCATTGAATGCAGGAAAGATAGAACTGGTAAACGCTATGTTGGGATACTACTATTTTGCTAATGGCTGTATAATAAAAGGCCGTCAGATAGGTAGAACCATAGGGTTTCCTACTGCAAACATAGAGCTGTCGGACCACTTGAAAATGTTGCCAAAAGAAGGGGTGTATGCTACTATAATAACATTAAACGGCAACAGCTACATAGGTATGGCCAATATAGGTACCCAACCTACTTTTGAATCGTATAAAACAACTTTTGAGATACACATACTCAACTTTAACGGCGATATTTATGGCCAAAGCATAGAGGTGAAATTCATAAAGCATATACGTGACATACAAAAGTTTGACAATGCACAATCACTTATGGAACAATTGGAAAAAGATAGGGAACAATGCCTGGAAATAATAGACAAAATAACCATTGAATAACATTAAATATGCACATAAAACACATAATTGGCATACTGCTACTACTACCTACCACAATACTACTTGCACAACAAGAGCATATCTACACATCTCTCGAGAATATAGAGCTGCCCGATAGTGTGTTTATATTGTCACTTTCAAAAAATAGGCTCGACACTTTCCCTACTCAGATTTTAGAGTTTCGCAACTTGCGTGAACTTGATTTGAGCAAAAACAAACTACATAATATTCCGCCTCAAATAGGCAAACTTTCAAACTTGGAAGTACTGAATTTGGACAGAAACAAAATCGACTCTTTACCTCAAGAGATTGGACAACTACATAAGCTTAGATATTTAAAACTTAGCCGAAACCGTTTATACTACCTTCCTAGCAGCATTGCCAACCTTTACAATTTGAAAGAACTTATATTATGGTCCAACGGCATAAAGTATTTTCCCGAAAGTTTCAGAAAACTTAATACTACCATCAAAGTTATAGACCTTAGAGATAATCCTATGATGCTTTACGACGATCAACAGGCCATAAAAGAAATGCTTCCAACACCAACCATAAAAATGGACAATGTATGCAATTGCCAATAATATATACAATTGCACAAAACAATTTTATAAGACTCCTTTAATAGAATTTCTACAATATATTCATTATCTCCCTCAAATTCTTCACCTCGAAAGAGGGTTGTAATTCTTGTTTTATAGCTTCGGGATTGTAATATATTTGGTCTATTCCTGCATTTCTTGCTCCTACAATATCTACAGCAAAATCATCACCAATCATCAAACATTCATTGCCCGAGACACCAAGATCTGCAAGTATGGCATCAAATATTTTTCTGTTTGGTTTCTGATAGCCTATATCTTCAGATAGATAAACTTTCTTGAAATAACTATCTATATTCGAAGTTTTAATCTTTTCGTTTTGCACCTCCTTAAATCCGTTTGATACTATATACATAGGATAGCCTTTGGCTTGGAGGTAATCCAACAATTGCCTGGCACCATCAACCAATCCTGTCTTTTTGGGGCCTTCCAACACATAAAAATCGCCCAACTTACGCGACAAATCGCTACAATCTACTACTCCAAAATACTCCAATGTAAGTGAAAACCGCTTTACATAAAGCACTTCTTTCAGTAATGTACCTTGCCTATACATATCCCACAACACAGCATTGATGGCCTTGTATTGCAAATAAAACTCATCAAATGAGGCATTGCACAACTTCCCTAGTTCAAAAGTCTCGTACATTTCCCTGAATGTTTGAAAACTGTTGGCTTGAAAATCCCACAATGTACGGTCGAGATCAAATAAGATGTATTTATATTTCATTACTCTAAAATAAAAAAAAGCAAGAAAAAAGAGCCATGCAAATACTTTCATGACTCTCTTTTTCTTCTTTCTGCTTAATTATTGTTTTTTGCAAACTATTTAGCAGCTTCAGCAGCAGCTGCAGCAGCTCTTGTAGATTTGATGAAAACAACAACACTGCTCTTTACGTCCAACAATTCAAAGTTGTTTGTTTCAACTTCTTGAACCTTTATACCTTGCAATAGATCCAAGTTGGTGATATCCAAAACAATTTTTTCAGGCATGTTGGCAGGCAAAGCTTTTACCTTCAAACGTTTGATTTTCAAAACAGCTTTACCACCCTTCATAACGCCTACAGATGTACCTGTCAAGTATACAGGTATAGACATTATGATTGGCTTGTCGTCGCTTAGTTCATAGAAGTCAGCGTGCATGATATTGTCAGTTACTGGGTGGTATTCAATGTCTTTCAACATAGCCATTCTTTTTTCACCATTAATGGTTAGCTCTATATAAGCTGCATCAGGTGAAAATACCAAAGGTTTGAATTCCACTTGAGGAACTGAGAACAATACTTGTTCTGTTTTGCCATACATAACGCATGGTACTCTGTCTTGACGACGCAATGCTTTAGCATCCTTTTTCCCTACGTTCTCGCGAAGAGAACCACTCATCGATACTATTTTCATTTTTCTTTGTATTTAGTTTGTTAAACAATGTATTTATATTTATTCTAAAATAAGAATCTCTTTTTTTAAAGCCCAATTATAATCTTTCTATTATACCTTTGTGATGTATTGTTGTTTCATACAAATCGTTGATAGATTCGTAATTTACAATTCGACGAATAGCTTCGGCCAACAACCAATCTGTCGAAAGCACATGTATTTTTTCCGATTCTCTCTTCAAAGGAATAGTGTCGCTTACCACCAGTTCTTCCAAGCAAGAATCTTCTATTTTTTCTATTGCATTGCCACTCAATACCGGGTGAGTAATCATTGCTCTTACTGTTTTTGCACCATTTTCTTTTATCAGCTGAGCAGCTTTTACCATAGTGCTACCTGTATCTATAATATCGTCCAACAATATTACATGCTTGTCCTTTACATCACCTATCAGCTTCATAATGCCTATCTCATTAGGCTTGTTACGTTGCTTGTAACATATCACAAAGCTGTTGCCCAATGTTTTTGCATACATACCAGCTCTTCTGGAGCCACCCAAGTCGGGCGAAGCAAACAATATATCCTCTGTAGGAATATCCAACGAGCGGATATAAGGCATAAACAACGACGAACCGAACAAATGGTCCAAAGGCACTTTAAAGAAACCTTGAATTTGGTCGGCATGCAAATCCATAGTGATAATTCTATCCACTCCTGCTGCTTGAAGCATATCGGCTATCAAACGAGCTGTAAGAGGAATGTGCGGTTTATCCTTACGGTCTTGACGAGCGAAGCCATAATAGGGTATCACTGCCACTACTTGCAAAGCCGAAGCTCTCTTGGCTGCATCTATCATCATAAGCAGCTCAAATAGGTTATCTGTCGGAGGTATAGTGCTTTGCACGATAAATACCTTTCTTCCGCGAATTGTTTGCTCAAAAGATGGTTGAAATTCGCCATCGGCATACTGAAATACCACCGAATTTCCCAATTCGCTACCATATTTTTCGGCTACCTTGCGTGCTAAATTTTCTGTGGCACGTCCCGAAAATATACATACTTGATCCTTAGTGTCTAACTGCATTTTATTTTGATTTTTGACTTTGCAAAATTACTACTTTTTTTTCATTCTACGAAAAAAAAATCACTTTTTATTTGGTCAGTTCAAAAAATGTTCGTAATTTTGCAATCGCAAATGAGGCAAGAGACAGCCTAAAAATGATGCCCAGGTGGCGGAATTGGTAGACGCGTTGGTCTCAAAAACCAATGAGGTTACACTCGTGCCGGTTCGATCCCGGCCCCGGGTACTACAAAAGGAATTTCAGTAAAAACTGATATTCCTTTTTCTTTTTATCTACTTTCTATCAATGCTTTAACCACAAATTCCCCCTACCCTTATTATCTTTCACATTGTCCGGTATAATTCAATCCGTAGGAAAATAACGAAATAATAACCCAAAAGCGGGCTGACTAAAGAGAACAATATCACCAAAAATTATTCATCAAAAAATGTATTTAAACAATGATAAAAAAAAGACTTTTCATACTCTATTTTGAGAAAAAAGCATAGCAAAAACAGAAAAAAACAAATTATATTCCACACATTCTTGCAACACATACTTGACAATTCTCTAAAAAAATACCTTTGAGTACGCCTGAAGTGTAAAATAAAAAGAAAGTTTTTAATTACTAAATAAAAAATATTCGTTTAGTAATTAAAAACAGAAAAACAACTCCTCCGGCAGAGATAACACTTTTTCTCCGATCCACACAAAATACAAATTCCTTACTATTTCTTCGATAGAAAAAATATTTTTAAAAGCCACTTTTTACCGGAATATTTCATTTCATATTGAAACTTATCACAGCCTTCCCCTCCCCAAACTACCACACTTAGCCATCAAAACCACGCGAGTTACAATATAAAAGTGCCATACTTTCAGGTCGTAAGTATGGCACTTTGGAAGTGTAAGTTGGGTGTTTTTTTCTAGTACAAGATATGACAACGAGTATACTTGAAAAACTTTACACTTTTGAAGTTCGTCTTTTACTTACTTTGTGTTTTTTAAGAAAAAAGCACTAGTAGCATTGAAATTCGTAGTGTACATCGCTAAAGTTGCATTCATTTAGGTCGTCTTGGTTTATAAACACCCTCATAGAGCCACAATCGCCCCATATAGTTATCTCCTCATCGGAGTTTATTGAGGGAATTTGTAACAGAAGTGTGTCGTATTTGGTTTCTTCGGTTCTTTCATCTACTTGTTCAAATGCAGGGAAACCAAGCATTTGGAAGTTGTATTCATCAGGTCCGTTGTACATTGGATTTGTGTCAAATAGCTCAGAACCCACCTCTTCTACCAAATCTTCCGGCATGTCTTTTGTCAAGTATTCATCTACTATGAAGAATTGGTCAGTTATTTCATCGTTGTATAATTTCTTTACAGCTGAAACAAATAAACTGTCGAACTCTTTACAAGTTATACTTACACAAGATTCATCAGCTTTAACGGTTAAAGCACATTCTTTTTTTACCGGAGTGTAGTCACATAATTCTTCGCAGGTAAGATGTTTCGGTAATAAACTTTCGTCTATATTTCTGTTCATATCTTTGTGATACACTATGCGGTAATTAGTTTGATTATTAGGATTATCGTAGTCGCAACCATATCCTTCACAAATTATATCTTCATCGGAGGAAATGAAGAACTGAAGAATACCTTTTGCAGGCAGAGGTTCTAAATGTGGGCATTGTTCAAAGTTTACTTGAAATACCATAGCCATTGGTTTGCCTTTTTCATCGGTTGGGTATGAGAGTGCTAAATCCCAATATGGTTTTCCTCCGAGTTTGCTGTCGAAGATTGATGGCTGCTTATCTTTGTCTATCGAAAAACGTAGGCACTGTTGAGGAGGACATACTCTTTTTATTTCGTTTGAGATGTTCTCGGCTTTATCCATCGCATTGGTTATATGGATAAGCATTTCTTTTTCTTTTGTATCCATCATATTTATATTTTAAGTTTTGTATTCATTTCTTACAATCCCAAGCAAAACAGAGAACCTACTTCTTACTGTTTCGCTCGAAATTTCGAGTTGCAAAATTAAGCAATTTATCTTACATGTACAAGATAAACGGTATATATATCTTATTCTTCCCCTTACTTCCATTCCAAATCACCGAGGAAACTATCTCGTTTATGTGTAAAGAAGAACTATAGCAACGCCGTTGCAATGGTGACGCAACGCCGTTACGCACATATCTTTTCCCAATAAATAAAATATCTTCTTTCGGATTTTTATTTAGATTACTGTTCTTTGGGAGTTTCTTCGCTTTGCTTGTCTATTCCTATTTAGATCCGTCCATATCAAAAAAAATAATCGTTTCTTGTTCATTATTTTCAAATCTATATTCCTCATATCTTTGTATTGTATTGTTTTCTCTCCCTCCTCTCATATATAAACGATTTGGCTAAAAAATTAAATAGAAACCAAAGAAATTTTACATCCTTTGTAAAGATCTATTACCTTTTGCAATTAAAAACACCATACTTAGACATCTAAACACTATTGGTTTTAACGGTAAAAACATGACTTTTTGGAGGATCAGTATAATATAGAAAAAAATGAATAATCGTTTTTCCGAAAACGATTATTCATTTTTTGCAAAACGATTATTCGTTGATAAATGAACCGATTATTCATTTTTGAGAAAACGAATAATCGTTTTTTTTGAGTCAGTGTATAGGCAACATTCAAAATTTCTCTATTTACCTAGACGGTATTTTTTAGAAACAGGCATAAAAAAAGCCACCATTAGGTAGCTTTTCTGTCAAAAGTAAATGTATATAATTATGTTTTTGTTTTCGCAAAAACAGCATTAATTAGCGTTCAACATTACAGGCATTACCAGCATAAGGATGTTTTCTTTCAAATCCTCCTCGTCGTTTACCGGGAATAATATACCTGCACGGCTTGGATGAGCCAATTCCATCATTACATTTTCGGTATCTATATTATTAACCATATCCATAAGGAATTTGGCATTGAAACCTATTTCCATTTGATCGCCTTCATATTCACATACTATCTTTTCTTTGGCATCGCTCGAGTTTTCAATATCTTCCGACGATATTACCAACTCTTTTTCTGTACATAACAAACGTACTTGGAATGTTGATTGGTTGGCAAAGATAGACACACGGCGCAAACTATTCAAAAATTCCGAACGGTTTATTATCAACTTATTTGGATTTTCTTTTGGTATTGCAGCTTCGTAGTTGGGGTATTTACCATCTATAAGTCTACATACTATATAGAAATTTCCAAACGAGAAGTATACATTTGTAGCATTATATTCTACCAATATATCTACATCTTCTTTGCTCATCAAGATGATGTTCTTAACTATGCTTATTGGTTTTTTGGGCAATATAAAGCTACTTGTTTCTTCTGATTTAATATCCATTCTGCGATAACGAACCAGCTTATGAGCATCAGTACCTACAAAGGTTATGGATTCCGGATTTATCTCGCAGTATATTCCAGACATTTGTTGGCGCATTTCGTTGTTGCCTGTGGCAAATGAGGTTTTAGATATAGCATTTACCAACACCGAAGCTGGCAACACAATTTGAGTAGTATCGTCGCCTTTTTTTAGCACCGGATATGTTTCGGGGTTCATACCCGCCAAACGATATTTACCTTCACCGGCCTTGATGTCTATCATATAATTATCGGGGTCGACCGAAAAAGTTAATGGTATATCTGTAAAAGATTTCAATATATCCAACAACATTTTGGCAGGTACAGCTACTTCACTTACTCCTTCTATATCGGCAGTATCTAATTCTAGAGTAGACACCAATGTTGTTTCCAAATCTGTTGCTTTAATCGTAAGTTTGTTTTCATCCAATTGAAAGTGAAAACAATTCAAAATAGCTACAGTATTGTTGCCACTTATAACGCCGCTTATGGCTTGTAGATTCTTTAGAAATACTTGACTGTTAACAATAAACTTCATAGTATATGTGTCTTTTATATTTATTTTTACTCCATCAAAACTTATTGCAAAATTATATCTTTATTTTCGTTATTTGGACATGTGAGTTTGTTTTTTTACTAACAATTTGTTTATTACTCCATACAATCTACTTGTTTTTAACCATTTGAAACTCTTATCTTGATGAAATAAAAGGCCATGAACCTTTTTTGATGGTTCATGGCCTTTTAAACTATACTTGTATAGAAAATATTCTATCTGTACCAATATTCGTTTCCCAACTTATCGATATATCCTTTGCGAGGCACACCTTCTTCATCACGTACCACAAACTCATACTTGCCAAAGTGCATAATAATTTCGTCGTACTTGAAAGGAGTAACAAAAGCACCTTGTGTGGTAACGAAAGCCCACTTATCGCCTTTGCGAACTGCTCCAAACAGTGCCAAATATCTAAGTTTTGTGTAATCTATCTCATAATAAACTTCATCGTAGATGACATTCAGCAACTTTTCGTTTTTCTGACCTACCAATCCCCATTTTCCATTTAAAGATACACCATACATACCGCCATTGGATTCATACATGGCCGCATCATAAATTGGAGGTATTATCCATTGGTCGTTTTCATCCACATAGCCCCATTTGCCATTCTCATCTTCTCCGGCATATATCATGGGAAACAACTCTTCTTGTGCAGTAACTGATGTGATTTGTACAAAAAATACTGCTACTAACAAAAATATCTTACGCATTTCTATGGTTTTATTTTGTATTACTAATTCTATTATATATTCTTTTATATCTTTACATATCAAAGTTTTAAACAATAAACATCAACACTATAAAGATGTTCTATAGTAGCTAAACCTACTTCTGTTTCAAAATGCAAATGTACGATTTTTTTCGTCTTTGGCAAAGTTATAGCCAAAAAATATTATTCTACATTAATTTTTACACCATAAATTCAGTTGCAACTATTGGTTGTTTTTAGCATCAGACTTTGCCAATTTTATAAGTTCTCGTTTGCCAAATACGGCATATATAATATAGGCCGATACAAAGTATATCAAAAACAATTTCAGCATTTCTAAGTTGAAGTAAATGAATACAAACAATACCACTATATGCAAAACCATCTCGCCAAACTGCAACAACATGTATACCGACATAAACCTCTTGGGATTATTGACAATAACCCTGTTTACACAACAATAGAGCAAAAGAGTGATCAAGGCGAAATAAATAGGTATGGCAAAAAATACCGACTCAAAATAATTTTCATTTATCAAAGCCACTACAGCCATTATGGCCAACAGCACTGCCGACAACAGCAGCAAACGTTTCAAAAAAGTTTTCATCACTATACTATACATTTAAATTAATTATCAAAACATGGATCCATTTCGTTTATACGTCCTTTCACTATCGCAGCTACCTCGCGACATCCACAGTCGCAGAAGCTAACCTCATTACAACTGATGCACTGCTTGGGAATATAAGCTCTTGTAGAAAAACTATTCCAATATTCCACATCCGAAACTATATCGCTATCAAATATATGTCCTACTTTTCGTGGCGAATGATTGCAAGTTCTTATGTATCCCGAAGGGTCAACAACAAAGAAATCTTTTGCTGCAGCACATATTGTGCCTATACGTAACCTCTCGTATTTATCTATATCATCAACTATACATCTTGGAAACTCTGTACCTACCGAACCTATTCTATTGGAATGTTCCAACACCTCTTCGGCTATATTCAACATACCGTTGAGCTGCTCTTTGTTCAACATCAAATCGTTGAAATAAGACAAACCTCTCCCTCCGGGCAAAAACCTATTGAGCAAAATAGTATCGGCACCTGCAATAAGCCCCATAGCCAATGTTTTAAACAATTCGTGATAGTTCTGTTTGGTAACGGTAACATTCACTGTGGTATGTACACCCATCTTCTTTGCTATCTCAAACCAATGGAGCACTCCTGCTGCATTGTCTACACCTGTATGTTGGGCAAAGGTGTCTATACCCGGCAAACTCATACTAAGGTGTACATCATAGCACTTAAAGGCTTTCAAAAAATCTTCATTCATTGCAAGACCATTGGAAATAAGCACTATATCGGAATCTTGATTGAACAAATTTTCTTTTCGTACATAGTCAAGCAAATCCAACAAAAAAGGAGAAAGCAAAGCCTCACCCCCTGATATAGAAATATTTTTAACCCCCAAACTATGCAATACTCCAAGAGCATCCTTCCATTGGGTGAAATCCATTTCATCACCTTTTGCATATTTGGGATAGCCTTCAACCTCCATCTCCCAAGGACAAGAACAAAACTTACAAAAATGGTTACATTTATAAGTAAGCTCCAATATGGCTGTTGGGGGAACAGTAAAATTCAGCTTTTTAGTTCTAGTATCCATAGTTTTTACCAATTATTACCTTTAAAAACATTTCTTTACTTCAATTTAGACATACAAACACTAATTAAAAGCAACTTCTAAAAATTCTACGTTTCTAACAAAAAAACGTGCTTTAAAACTTTTGAGTGTTTTCTTGAAATCTTTCCACGAAAATCCTGCAAAACACCTACAAAACAATTCATAGAAATTGCCTAAAAATATTTCTTGCCTACATTGCGTCAATTTGCAAAATAAAGCCACTTTTTTTATTGCCTTCACCTAAAAACTAACTATGAAAACACGAAAACCAAAAGTTTATCACCTAATTTATAAGACAATAGACCAAAAAACATGTAGCTTTGATACTCGCAAAGATACAATATTTTGTGCAATTTATAAAGAAATCGAATTTATTTGACAGCAAAAAAGTTTTTTTGTCGAAATAATTCGTTTAGCTAATAATTTTGTGCTTCACACCTAATACGACAAATCAAACCTCCTAATACTCGGCCATACAAATTCAAAACTAGACATTGAGATACATCAAAAAAAATGTATCAACCGAGGGAATCAAATTTACATCACGAGGCAGATTTATCTACATCACGAGAGGTTTTCCGGGGTTTTTAAGACAGTATACCGTCAACTGATTGACGGTATACTGTCATTCCCATTACACCCTATCATGGAATGATTGAGAATAGGGTGTAAATTATCAGATGAATATAATGTCATCCAATGAAGTTGTTTCATTGCAAAAGGCATAGCAAATCTATTAGGAAATCTCATTGTTTAATTGACTTATCGTTTGACATATTTTTGGGAAATGGACAATGATATTTCCTCATTCCAAACGCCAATAAAACCAGCACCAAAAATCTATCAACAAAGTAGTTAAAATGTATTTTTGTTCATTACAATGTTTTTTCGTAAATTTGCAAGAAATTTCATTTGACAAAAACATATAACTATGTATACAATCGAAGCATTACAAGAAATAGTAAAACAGAGTTTTGCAAACCAAAACTTCATAGAAGAACCCAAACTTCTTTACGAACCCATAGACTATACTTTGTCGCAAGGAGGCAAACGCCTACGCCCTGTGCTTTTGCTAGCCGGCTGCGATTTGTTTGGCGGTGATTGCAACCAAGCCATAAATGCAGCCTTAGGAATAGAAATATTCCACAACTTCACCTTGCTTCATGACGACATAATGGACAAATCGGCATTACGACGAGGCAAAGAAACTGTTTACAAACGCTGGAATGAAAATATCGCCATCCTATCGGGCGATACCATGTTTGCATTGGCATACAGATATTTCCTAAAAACGCCTGTAGCCAACATACACAGCATATTGGATGTATTTACCGAAACAGCTATTGATGTTTGCAACGGCCAACAATACGACATGAATTTCGAGACCCAATCAGATATACACATGAACGAGTACCTAACCATGATACGAAAGAAAACAGCAGTATTGCTTGCAGGTGCATTAAAAATAGGGTCGTTGTACGGCAATTGTTCCGATGAAGACAGAGAACACCTATATAATTTTGGAATAAACGTAGGAATGGCATTTCAACTTCAAGACGACTTATTAGATGCTTTTGGCGATGAGAAAACTTTTGGCAAACCAATCGGAACAGACATTAAAGACAACAAAAAAACATTCCTATTCCTAAAAGCAATAGAACACGGTAATGAAGAAGAAAGAAGAATTCTGAACGATTGGTTCTCTCAAACAAAGACCGACAATAGCGAAAAAATAGCTTCTGTTTTAAGTATATACAACAAATTGGAAATAAAAAAACACACAGAGCAAGAGATAGAAAAATATTTTTCCAAAGGTTTAGAAGAATTGGAACTGATAAACGTTGAAAGTGAGAAAAAAGAACCTTTACGCAATTTTGTAAACCAACTATTGGGCAGAAAACATTAACAGAAAATATTTATGAGAAAAATCAACAACCCATTCCACGAACTTCAAGGTTATAATTGCTTTGCATGTTGCCCTAGCAACGAGCATGGTTTGCAAATGGAATTTTTTGAAGATAGAGAGTATGTTTGTGCCAATTGGAAACCCAAAACCCATTTCGAAGGATACCCCAATATTTTACATGGTGGCATTCAGTCTACACTGCTTGACGAAATAGCAGCCTGGGCCGTATACATAAAAGGACGCACATCTGGCGTAACTTCACGTATGAACGTGAAATATCACAAACCTGTTGCCGTTAAAGATAACACATTGCTTCTTAGAGCAAAAATCATCGAAACGAAAAGGCGATTTGCCACCATAAAAGCC
>JAEIGA010004012.1_pt1 | contig 22819 bp, 15 predicted proteins | sample 9270691 | NCBI WGS metagenome assembly JAEIGA01 (sample SAMN17057246, study PRJNA624740) | gut metagenome | biome: biome; isolation source: fecal sample | host: Bos grunniens | place: China: Xizang | collected 2019 | reverse complement strand
TGACCTACCTCATCGAAGATGTCAAAGGCAACCTGCTCGAAGAGATTAAGTACTCGGGACAGGAGGGCGACACCATCAGCGTACTTCCCGAATATGTCACAAAGCGTGCATACACATCGTACACCATCGCCGAGCCCGTCATCATCAAAGAAGGAACAAACAACATTGTTCGCGTCACAGCCACATGGCAGCTGCCCTTCGAGTTATCTACCGACCTCAGCAACGCCCACTGGTACAACCTGGCACTGCGCGAAGGTGCCGACTATGTAACAGTCGACAAGAACTATAAGTGCAACACCGCCCCCACCAAAGAGCAGGCCATGACCTACGCCTATCAATGGGCATTCAAGGGCGATCCCTACAACGGAATTGCACTCTACAACCGCAGCGACACCACAAAGACACTGGCAAATGTCAGCGGCAGCATAGCACTTGCAAAAAAAGTCTACAACTGGGAAATACAGGAGGCGGTAAACGGATTCCTTCTTGCCAACGTGGAGAATGGCAAATATATAAATGAGTATGGAGGCCCCGGCGGCAAGCTCGCCTTCTGGACCAACCCTGAAGACGTAGGCAGCATCTTCAGAGTAAGCGAAGTGGGCAGCATGCCCGTGAAAAGCGTCAAACTGCCCTCGGGAGCATCGATAAAGATACTGAGAGCCGATGAAGACAAAGCCAACGGCCGCGGCATTCTCATCATCCCCGGTGGCGGATACGCATTTGTTGCAGGCAGCAACGAGGGAGCAGACTGGGCACCCTTCTTCAACGAACTGGGCTACACAGCAGCAGTACTCACCTACACAGTACCCCCCACATCGGACAGCGGTCCTTTGACACAGGCACGCGACGCGATGAGCTACCTGCGCGAAAATGCCGAAGAGTTCCGTGTAACAACAAAGCAGATTGGAGTGATGGGATTCAGTGCCGGCGGTCACCTTGCCTCAACCGTAGCCACACACACCACCGGTGCCGAGCGCCCCGCGTTCCAGATACTCTTCTACCCCGTTATCACCATGGACGCCTCGTACACCCACGCAGGTTCACGCCAGAATCTGTTAGGCTCCAACACTGCACCTTCACTCATCAAGAAGTACAGCAACGAGAAACAGGTAACCGAAAAGACCCCCATGGCATACCTCTGCTGGGCCGAAGATGACGCAACAGTGTCACCCCGCAACAGCAAGGAGTATGTGGCAGCACTTGAAAAGAAGAACGTACCCGTACACACAATAAGCTTCCCCAATGGTGGCCACGGCTACGGATACAGCCCCTCATTCATGTACCACGATGAGATTATGACAGACCTGAAAGCATGGATGTTGAGCATAGACAGCACCCTGACAAACATCGATGCACCCGTTGTTGAAGTATCGGGCAACAGCACCTTCTACAACCTGTCGGGACAGCCCGTAAGCACCCCCAAGAAGGGCATCTACATTCAGAAAGGACGCAAAGTACTTGTAAAGTAATAACAGCAACTAATTTAGCAAGCAGCCGGGAATTTCCCGGCTGCTTGCTTTTTATTATAAACGTTATGTTTAAATTTCGGGGAAATGGAGGAATTTAGTGTTTTAAATTTGCGGGGAACGGAAGTAACATCAAATACACCGAGGTTCAATATGTGGAACTGTGCGTGTGTGTGTTGTGAAAACATTCAAGGCGGGGCAACTCGCCTTTTTTTATAAACAGACCGACGAGGTGTGCTAGGCACACCTCGTCGGTCATGTTATACAAATATTATCCGAATTGTTTATTTTACATCGTTCCAACGGTCGGTGCGGAACGGAATTGCGGGTACACCGTAAAGATTCTTCAGATTAACCTCGCCACAGACATTGTGGAAAGCATATCGCACAGCTACGGGCTTGGGAACATCCTTGCTCCACACTGTAACAACACTGCCCCACACGCGGGCATCGGCAGGATAGAACTTGCGGTCTTCACCTGCAAGTTCGAAGCCTTTCACCGGCACATTGCTCCAGGGAGCAAGCCCCTGCGGTGAGTTTTTCATTTTTATTCTCACCTTGCCATCATCCTTTATTTCGTGCGACTCGTACTGAGGCGCTTTTGCCTCGAAGCCTTTGCAGCCGTATGTCTGTGCCATTGCCAATGCTGCCAGACGTTCGCCAATCTCGAATTTCTTCGCAGGGTGCAGACAGGTTGCCTCGCCAAGGTCGGTTGTTGCCGCCATGCCGCTATTGGGGATGAGGTCCATTGCACGTTCCTGACACTCAACGAACAAAGGCAATGTGGTATCTTTGTATGAATTGCAGTAGTAGTACGCAGGTATCATCACATAGTAGAAGGGCATTTTGTTCTCTTTGTCGCCCCAATCTTCGCGCCACTGCTGCACCATGCGTGCCAGCATCACATCGTAGTGGTCGATGTCGCCCAAATATTCAAGGCTCTGATAGCCAAGATTGGCCTCGCCCTGATACCACAGGAAGCCCTTTGCCTTGTAGTTGCGGATGGGGGCTATCATGCCACAATAGAGTTCCGAGGGGATTATATGATGCAGTGTGTGCTTGTGTTTTATTTGTTCTTCGCTTGCTATCTCCCTGAGTGCCGACAATGGCATCCATGACTCCACGCGCGAACCGCCCCATCCGGCTGTGATAAGACCTATGGGATAATCCACTTCATGCGACAGTTCGTGGGCAAAGAAGTAGGCAACGGCTGATGTTTCTGCCACGCTTACCGGTGATGATTCGCGCCACTCGCCTACACAGTCGTCAAGGTCCTTGTCGTAGGAGCGTGCCTTTTTCACCGTGAACATTCGGATTTTGTCTTTCATTGCACTTCCACGTCTGATGTAGGTCATGGCATTTTCAACGGGTTGGTGCATATATCCTTGGACCGGCATTTCCATGTTGCTCTGTCCCACGCACACCCATACATCGCCAATGAGGATGTTGTCGAGTGTTATTTTCTCACCATCGCTGATGGTGATTGTGTGTTTGTCGAACGAGCCGGCAGGTGTAGGCACCTTTACCGCCCAATTACCATCCTTGTCGCTACGTGTGACAATCTTCTTTTTGTTCCACGAAACGGCCACATTGACCTTTTTGTTGGCATCAGCCTTTCCCCAAAGGTTAATTTCACTCTGTTGCTGCAGCACCATATTGCTGCCTAAGACCTTGGGTAGCTCCACTTTGGCCGATGCGCCAAGAGCCAGTGCCAATGCCACTAATAGAAATAATGTTTTTTTCATTTTGCGTTTATGTGATATTTTCGTCTAATCTCTCTTTTACAGTTCGACAAGGCAATAGGGAAGGTTGTAGCAGTCGGCTACAGCCTTGAATGTCACCTTACCATCGACGATGTTCACGCCCTTGGCAAGGCTTGCATTGTCGCGACATGCCTGCTGCCAGCCCTTGTCGGCAAGTTGCAGCACATAAGGCAGAGTGGCGTTTGTCAGTGCCATTGTCGATGTGTAGGGCACAGCTCCGGGAATGTTCGCCACCGCATAGTGCAGAATTCCGTCCACCATGTACACGGGGTCGCTGTGAGTGGTAGCGTGCGATGTTTCGAAACATCCACCCTGGTCTATTGCCACATCTACCATCACTGTTCCGGGTGCAATATATTTGAGCATATCTTTTGTTACAAGGTGGGGGCATCTTGCGCCCGGCACAAGAACAGAGCCTATGACAGCATCGGCACTCTTGAGTTCTTCGATGATGGCACCCTTGCTTGAACAGAGGGTCTTGACGTTAGCCGGCATCACCTGTGCAAGATAGCGCAGACGAGGCAGCGAAATGTCGGCTATGGTGACATCTGCACCCATGCCTGCCGCCACTGTTGCAGCAGTGGTTCCTACAATACCTGCACCAAGAACCAGTACTTTTGCAGGTTTCACACCCGGGACACCGCCCATCAGTTTGCCTTTGCCGCCCTGCGGAGCTTCGAGATAGCGCGCAGCCATCTGCGTTGCCATCTTACCGGCAACCTCGCTCATGGGCACAAGCAACGGCAGTGAACCGTCGGGCAACTGCACTGTTTCGTATGCGATGCAGACTGCACCGCTTGCCAGCATTGCGTCGGTCAGCGCCTCGTCGGATGCAAAATGGAAATAAGTGAAGAGCAACTGTCCGGGCTTGACAAGGGGATATTCCTGTGCGATAGGCTCTTTAACCTTCACTATCATTTCGGCCTTGTCGTAGACATCCTCGATGCAGGGTAGCATCAGTGCGCCTGCCTCGACATACATTTCATCGGAAAAACCACTGCCGACACCTGCCGACATCTGAACATATACAGTGTGACCGCGGTCGACTAACTCCTTTACACCCACCGGTGTCAGAGCAACGCGATTTTCGTTGTTCTTTATCTCTTTGGGAAGTCCAATAATCATAGCATTACAGTTTAAAGGTTAAACATCGGACGCAAGTTAGGAAAAAGTTTTGGAAAAACTTATAAGGCATCAGACTTTATTCGTTTTTTTTACTCTATTTGAATTTTGTTGCATATTTTACGGCAACTGCATCAGCGAAAAACCTTTGCCATAGAATACAGGTATGTTCCGCAAATTCCTGAGAGAAATCCCGACTTTCGCATCACAAGTAACTTAAAAACTACCCAATTAAGGCTTTTTTACCCACAGACAAACTCTTTACGGGGAAAAATATATGAAAATTCATAAAAAATTCCGAACTTCGCATAATTGTAGCGGCACCACATACTATTCAGACGCTCGCCGCGTTTAACAATAGATGAAAAAGATTTTTGTAATTCTGACACTGCTCATGTGCGCATTGGCCGAAATGCGCGCACAGTACGACGTACACTACACCCACTACTGGCAGATGCAGAATTTCTACAACCCTGCAGGGGCAGGTGCCACTAAAAAGATGCACATCTTTGCTGCATACAGCAACCAGCTGACAGGATTCGAGAAAAACCCCAAGAGCATGCTTTTCAACCTGGACGCACCACTGACCATGCTCAAAGGCGACCACTCAATAGGTATGGGCATACTGAACGACGAGGCCGGAATGTTCAACAACCAGCACCTCTTCGTCAACTATGCCTTTGCCATGGAATTGCTGGGCGGACGCATGGCTGTAGGCGCACAGGTGGGACTGCTGAACGAGAAGTTCGACCCAACGGGAATAATACTGGGGCAGGAGAGCAACGACCCGGCATTTCCCACCGGCACAGTCAATGGCAACAAGATAGATTTTGGTGCCGGTGTACTCTATCAGCACAAATATTTTCAGGCAGGTCTGTCGGCGCTGCACATCAATGCTCCGCTGATATATCTGGGTGAAAAAAACCAAATGCAGATAGACCCATTTTATAATTTTATGGCCGAAGGCAATATTCCGTTAAAAAATACGTTAATAACCATACAGCCATCCATGATGTTGATGACCGACCTTGTATCTTACCGGGCGGACATCACTGCCAAAGGAAACTACAAGTACAACAACCGCAACATTTTCGGTGGTGTAACTTACAGCCCTGCAACTTCGGTTGCGCTGTTCCTGGGCATGGAACTGATGAACGTCACTCTCAGTTACGGATACGAAATATTCACCTCGGGAGTGGGCGCAGCACATGGCAACCACGACATATACTTAGGATACGACTTTAATTTTGACATATTCAAAAAGGGTAAAAACAAACATAACAGCATAAGAGTATTACAATGAAAAGAATCATAATCTGTTTACCGGCGATAATTTCCGCACTCATGCTCGCATCGTGCATGGGTCCCCAGAGCAGTAACGCCATAGGAGGAGAACTCACAGGCATCAGCGGCACAGCCATCAACGAACCTGCCCCCTACGGCATGGTGCTGGTGGAGCGAGGAACCATTAAAATGGGCGACGAAGAGAAAGATTCATTGTGGGGAACATCTTCCAGCGTCAAGGATGTATCGGTCGATGCTTTCTGGATGGACGAAACAGAGGTTACAAATGCCGAGTATCGCCAGTTTGTCTACTGGGTACGCGACTCTATCATCCGCGAACGCCTTGCCGACCCTGCATACGGCGGTGACGAGACATACAAGATAACCGAGGACAAGTTCGGCGAACCTGTCACACCCCATCTCAACTGGAGCAAGCCCATCCCCTGGCGCAAGCCCAACGAAGATGAGTTGCGCGCCATCGAGAGTGTCTACACCATCAACCCCGTCACAGGCGCCAAGATGCTCGATGCTTCGCAGATGAACTACCGCTACGAGATATACGACTACACTCTCGCAGCACAGCGCCGCTACAACCTCGACCCTGCAAAGCGCAACCGCAACACAGATGTTCCCGTAAGCACAGAAGCTGTTATAATATCAAAGGACACAGCCTACATCGACGACGAGGGCCGAATCATTACACAGACAATCACCCGTCCCCTTTCGAGCTACTACGATTTCCAGAACACATACATCGTAAACATCTACCCCGACACCACCTGCTGGGTGAACGACTTCCCCAACAGCAACAACGAGGTATATCTTAATCTCTACTTCAGCCACCCCAACTACAGCGATTACCCTGTGGTAGGTGTCAGCTGGGAGCAGGCTAACGCCTTCTGCGCATGGCGCACAGACTATCTGCTGAAAGGACTCGGCGGTCAGGCAAAATATATCCAGCGCTACCGTCTGCCTTCGGAGGCTGAATGGGAGTACGCAGCACGCGGCAAAGAGGGTGGAAAATTCCCCTGGGAGTCGGGCGACACCAAGAGCGACAAAGGTTGCTACTACGCCAACTACAAGCCTGGCGAAGGCGACTACACACAGGACGGCAACCTCATAACATCGAAGTGCGGTATCTACTCTGCCAACAGCAACGGCCTTTACGACATGGCAGGCAACGTTGCCGAGTGGACATCAACCGTATACACCGAGGCAGGAGTGCTGCAGATGGGTGACATCAACCCCGACCTGCAATACCGCGCAGCAAAGGAGGACCCCTATGCACTGAAGAAAAAAGCAGTACGTGGCGGTTCGTGGAAAGACCCCGTAAAATTCATACAGGGTGCAACACGCTCGTTCGAGTATCAGAATGAATCGCGTTCGTACATCGGTTTCCGTTGCGTACGCAGCTTCACAGGCATCAGCAGAAATAACAGAAAATAGGAATAAGAACCACATATAGCAAACATCATGGCAAAGACAAAAGGCATAGTAAGACGCATACAGTCATTCATGGACTCCCCCAAGGGAAGAACCTGGACAAACTACATATACAGCTGGGGAGCAGCAATCGTTATCCTGGGTACCCTGTTCAAACTGACACACATCCCCGGAGCCAACATCATGCTTTTCGTGGGTATGGGAGCCGAGGTCATCGTCTTTTTCTTCTCTGCATTTGAGCGCCCCTACGAGCTTGCCGAAGAGGACAGAGCAGAAGAGCGTGCCGAACGTCGTGCAGAGGGTGGCACCATCATCATAAACGGTACACCTGCGACAAACATTTCAGGTACAGCAGCAACAGATGGTGTTGTTCCCGCAGCGGGCAACATTGTGGGACAGATAGCAGGTTCGGGCAGTCCCGAGCTGATGCCTCAGATGGACGAAGTGACACAGGAGTACATCGACAAGGTGCGCACACTCAACGAAACACTGAAACATATCTCGGACCAGACAGATGCCCTCTCGCGCAACATGGAGGAGATGGAGACACTCTCGCGCAACCTCACAGCAGTGAATGCAATGTACGAGATACAGTTGCGTGGTGCAGGCAACCAGCTCAGCAACATCGACGCAGTAAACGACCAGACAAAGAAGATGGCCGAGCAGATAGAGGAACTCAACCAGGTATACGGCCGTATGTTGGAGGCAATGACAGCCAACATGAACAAACAGCAATAATCACCACAGAACAACGTAGAGCATGAAAATAAAGAAAAACAAAGTCTCTCCACGTCAGAAGATGATAAATCTGATGTACGTGCTTCTGATGGCGATGTTGGCGCTGAATGTTTCGTCGGACGTCCTCAACGGCTTCACGCTGGTGGACGAAAGCCTTTCAAAAAGTACCGCTACATCCTCGGAGCAGAACCTTGCCCTGTACAGGGACTTTGCCAAATTCATGGAGCAGAACCCCGAAAAGGTACACGAGTGGTACACACGCGCAAAGACAGTCAAACAGATGTCCGATTCGCTGTACGACTATGCCACAGAGCTCAAAGAGCTTATAGCCAAAAAGGCGGACGGTGTCGAGGGCGACTACCGACAGCTGGTCAACCGCGAAGACCTTGAGGCATCAACAGCCATAATGCTGAGCATCGAGGAGAAGCGCGGACTGAAGCTGTACAACGCCATCAACAACTATCGCGAACAGATACTTACCATGATTACCGACTCGGTACAGCGTCAGGTGGTGATAGACCTGTTCAACACCGAAGTTCCCAAAAGGGACATAACCATGATGCGCAACTGGCAGGAGTATAACTTTGAGAATATGCCGGCCATTGCAGCCATCACCCTGCTGACAAAACTGCAGAACGACATTCGTTACACCGAAGGCGAAGTGCTGCACCAGCTGGCAAAGAACATCGACGAAGGCGACGTTCGCGTGAACAAGATAAGCGCCCTTGTCATCCCCAACTCCAAGAACATCGTTCGCGGCAGCGACTTCAGCGCACAGATAATACTTGCTGCTGTCGACTCCACACAGCGTCCCGAGATATTCATCGGCGACAAGAAGCTGGAAACAGAGAATGGCGAATACACCGTCACATGCAACCGCACAGGCGACTACACCCTCAACGGTTACATGGTGGTAAACGACGGTTCAGGCGCATCGGAACGCTACGACTTCTCGCAGAAGTACACCGTAGTCGACCCCACAGCCACCGTCAGCGCCTCGCTGATGAACGTGCTGTATGCCGGATTCGAAAACCCCGTCAGCATTTCTGTTCCCGGAGTACCAGCCAAGAACATCTCTGCCAGCGTAGCCAACGGCAACGGCACACTGAAATCCGACGGCAAAGGCGGCTTTGTGGCAGTACCCAAACAGATAGGCAAGAACATGGAAATTGAGGTGACAGCCAACCACGAAGGCGGCCGTCGACAGAGCATGGGCAAATACTCGTTCCGCGTGAAGCAGTTGCCCGACCCCTCACCCTTCATCGAATACAAGGACAAGGACGGACACACCAAGAGATACCGCGGAGGTACACCCTTTGCCAAACGCGACCTTATGTCCACAAACGGCATCATCGCAGCCATCGACGATGGTCTGCTGAACATAGGTTTCAAGGTACTGTCGTTCGAGACTGTCTTCTACGACAATATGGGAAATGCGGTACCCGTAATATCTGACGGTGCCAACTTCTCGGCACGACAGAAGGATATGTTCCGCCGCCTCTCTACAGGCAAACGATTCTACATATCACACGTGAAGGCAATAGGCCCGGACGGTGTAGAGCGCGTCCTGCCCTCATCAATGGAAGTTATTCTGAAATAAAAAAGATACGCTATGAAATATATCAGTAAAATCCTTTTGGCAATAAGCGTAGTCCTGCTGGCACAGACAGTTGCGGCGCAACCGCCCAAACGCAAGAAAGAGACAGCAGCCAAGCAAGAGACAACGATAAACGTTCCCATGAGCGAACGTGCAAAGGCACAATACCCCGTCACCCACACACCCACCGAGGTTGTATGGAAGCGCGATGTCTATCGCACTCTCGACCTTAAGAAAGAGAAAAATGCGACACTCTACTACCCCGTAGACCCACAGGGCGACAATATGAACCTCTTCACATACATATTCCGCCTCTTCATAAACAACGACATTCCTGCCTACTCCTACAACCTCGACGGCAACGAGTCGTTCGTTCCCGAGAATAAGGTTAACCCCAAGGAGCTGCTCGACAACTTCGGAATATACTACGAAGAGGAGAATGGCGCACTGTTGGTATCGCAGAGCGACATTCCCAGTGCGCAGGTGCTCAGCTACTACATCAAGGAGAGCAACTACTACGACCAGCGCACTGCGACATACAACCGTCGCATCACAGCACTCTGTCCGGTGCTTCACCGTTCGGGCGAGTTCACAACAGAGGTAACCAAGTATCCTATGTTCTGGCTCAATTTCGACGAAATTTCACCCCTGCTCAACAATCAGAAGGTGATGTCAAGCAGCTACAACAATGTCTCTACAATGACCATGAGCGACTACTTCCTGAAGAACAGCTACGATGGAGAAATCTACAAGACTGTAAACTTGCAGAACCTTGCAATCAACCAATATTGCAAGAACGACTCTGCTATAAAGAAGGAGCAGAAGAACATCGAGCAGCAGCTCACCGACTTCCGTGGCAATCTGTGGAAAGTACAGCTGCCTCAGGAGAAGAAGGACACTGCAGCTGTTGCCGCATCCGACAGCATCAGCAGCAAAAGCGCTGTAAAAGAGGAGCCTAAGGCTAAAAGAACCACAAAGAAGAGTTCCGACAGCCAGACGGCAAAGAAGAGCAACACCGCTAAAAGCGGCAGCAAGAGCGGAGCCGGCCCTCGCGTGTCGGTACGCCGTACACGACGATAAACTGGAGGCATGGCAACATGCCCTGCATCGCCACATTTTAATACTCGCATAAAGAGGCTGTGTCATAAAATAATTTTGGCACAGCCTCTTGAAAGTACAATGAGGAGTATGTCGGCAAACTACCTTTTGGTTTGCACACCATCCACACAGGAGAGGCAATAAACATAATTAGAACTATATAACGACAAATAATGGAAAGAGAAAATTTCGGAAGTAAATTAGGCGTAGTGCTTGCCGCCGCAGGCTCGGCTGTCGGTCTGGGAAACATATGGCGTTTCCCGGTGGAGACAGGACAGAATGGCGGCGCAGCATTCATCATAGTATATTTAATCTGCATCGTACTGCTGGGAATACCCATCATGATGAGCGAATTCTTTATAGGCCGCAGCACACACCTGAACGCTGCCGGTGCCTATCGCAAACTGGCTCCCGGAACAAAATGGAACTGGGTGGGCCGTCTGGGCGTGCTGACCGGATTCATCATCCTGAGCTACTACTCGGTGGTTGCCGGATGGACAGCACAATATACAGTACTCTCAGTTGCCAACTATTTCGATGGAAAGAGCGCAACAGACTATATTCAGATATTCAACGACTGTTCAGCCAATCCGTGGTTGTCAATTTCGGCGATGCTTGGATTCATGCTGCTCACACACTTTGTCGTGGTACGTGGAGTGAAGAGCGGAATAGAGAAATTCTCGAAGGTGATGATGCCTGCACTGTTCATCATCATTATAATACTGGTTATCTGTTCGGTCTCTCTTCCGGGAGCATCGAAAGGTGTTGAATATCTGCTGAAACCCGACTTCAGCAAGATTGACGGGTCGGTGATTCTGAGCGCCATGGGACAGGCATTCTTCTCGCTCAGTCTCGGACTCGGATGCCTCTGTACCTACGCATCATACTTCGACAAAGATACCAACCTTGGAAAGACAGCATTCAAGGTATCAATCATCGACAGTTTTGTGGCAATCATGGCTGGATTCATCATCTTCCCTGCCGTGTTCAACATTGGCTATCAGCTTGAGGGCAGCGACGTAGGCCCCTCGTTGATTTTCATAACATTGCCGAACGTATTCCAGCAGTCATTCACATCGCTGCCCATTTTGTCCTACCTGTTTGCAGTAATGTTCTATTTCCTGTTGGTGGTGGCTGCACTCACCTCTACAATATCGATGCACGAGGTTGTGACAGCATACGTTTCGGAAGAGTTTAACATGATACGTCGCAAGGCCGCATGGATAGTGACACTTACCTGCTCTTTCGTAGGACTTTTCTGCGCACTGTCGTTCGGTCCGCTGAGCAATGTTAAGATATTCGGATTCTCGCTGTTCGACTTCTTCGACTATGTATCTTCAAATATTTTCCTGCCTGTTGGCGGCTTGCTGATTTCAATCTTCATAGGCTGGTATCTGGACAAGAAGTATGTTAAGGAGGAAATAACCAATGGCGGCACCATACGCGTACCCTATTTCAAGGCATTTATATTAATTCTGCGATATGTCGCACCTATAGCTATTGGATTGATTCTGCTCAACCAATTGGGTCTCTTTGCGTTTATGAAGTAAGAGTGTGGAATATAATATTAACGGGGTTTGATTTTTGACATCAAACCCCGTTAATGTTTATTCGGATAACCTGATCTCGTATGCCGAAGGCTCGCGTCGGAAATTATAATTATTTCGCAACTCCTCGAACTGCGAAGGAGAACATTTAAGCACAGCACTGTCTGTCATCGGATTATAGATGCGCAACAGCGCCTCACACTCATTTGCAGCCTCGACAAGAGGAACGGCAGGAGGTGCAAGCGGAGTTATGGGAAGAGCATCCTTATAGCCCGTAAAATCGGCAAATTTATTCAGCACAATATAGGTGGCATTGAACTTTCCCTCTGCCGAGTAACCGGCAATGTGAGGAGTGGCAATAAATGCAGCTTCAAGCAGTTCGCAGTCGATAAGCGGTTCGCCCTCCCATACATCGAGTACAATGTCGGCAATCTTTCCGGCCTTAACGGCTTTCAAGGCAGCAGCGTTGTCCACCACCGCACCACGCGACGCATTTATTACAAGCGGCACACGCTGCACAGAGGCAAAAAACTCTTCGCCACCCAAATGGTAACTGGGAAACTCGCCACCTCGTGTCAACGTAGGATGGAAGGTTACAATATCACTTTCGCAGGCAATGGTCTGCAACGACACAAAGCCCTGCTCGCCGGCTGCCTCGTGGGGAGGGTCGTTGAGCAGCACACGCATGCCTTGTGAAGCAGCCCAGGCTGCCACACGCGAACCGATGGCACCAACACCTACCACACCAAGCGTCAACCCCTTCAACGGGCGCGAACCGCACCATGCGTATATGGATGACTGCACATACTGCACCACTCCACCTGCATTACATGCAGGCGCACTGCACCAATATATACCCTTGCTCTTACAATAGTCATTGTCAATATGGTCGTAGCCAATGGTGGCAGTACCAATGAAACGCACACTGCTACCCTCGAGCAGAGAGGCATTGCACTCGGTTCGTGTACGCACAAAAAGCGCGCCTGCATCGCGCACATCATCGGCAACGATGGCATTTCCTGCCTTTTCTACAACAGTATGCCCCATCTGAATGAGAGCATCGGAGATATAAGGAATCTTTTCGTCAACAACAATTTTCATGGAAATTTCGTCTATTTTCGGAGCAAAGATAATTAGTTTTTAAAAAACTATTGTCAAACTCACAAAGATTACTTAAATTTGTGAGATAAAGTAGGAAACTCACTCAAATGAGTCCACTTTAAAAAGTTAATTAGAAGCTGTTTCCGAACAAAAACAGCTTGCGATATTAAGAATACATTTACGTCAAATTTAACAGTTTCTTAATCTATGAAGACATTCACACAGTTAAGCTGGCCCATCTTCAACGAGGCCATTCTCGATTATCATAAGACAGACAACGTTGACACACCCATACAGAACCCCTATCCCGAAAAAAGCATCGAATTCTATCTCTATCTTAAATGCTGGATAGACACTGTACAGTGGCACTTCGAGGACATCATCCGCGACCCCGAAATTGACCCCGCAGAGGCTCTGACACTGAAACGTCGCATCGACAAGTCCAACCAGGACAGAACAGACCTCGTGGAGCTCATCGACAGCTACTTCCTCGACACCAACAAGGATGTAACACCCGCTGCCGACGCTAAAATCAACACCGAGAGCCCCGCATGGGCAATCGACCGTTACTCTATCCTTGCACTGAAAATCTACCACATGCAGGAGGAGGTAAACCGTGGCAACAAACAGTGTGAGGCCAAGCTCGCAATACTTCTGGAGCAGAAGAAAGACCTTACCACAGCCATCGACGAACTGCTCGCCGACATTGCGGCAGGTCGCAAATACATGAAGGTGTACCGTCAGATGAAGATGTACAACGACCCCTCACTCAACCCCGTACTTTATGGTGCAGGCAAGAAATAAGAAAAGTCCCGACACAATACTTATAACACGATTTTCGGCAGTAGGCGACATAGCAATGACAATACCGTTGCTATACTCGCTTGCAGTTGCGTACCCCGAAAAACGCTTCATCTTCATCAGCCGCGAGAGGTTCGGACAGTTCCTTGTAAATGCCCCAGAAAATCTGAAGTTCGAAGGTGTAAACCTCGACGAATATAAAGGTCTTGGTGGTCTGTACAGACTGAAGAAGAGATTGATGAAGCACTCACCCGATGCCATTGCCGACCTGCACGATGTACTGCGCACAAAGGTTCTGCGACTGCTGTTGGGAATGAGCGGCGTCAAGTGCGCTTCCATTGAGAAGGGACGCGCCGAGAAGAAGCGTCTTACAGCAGCCGGCAACAGACAGCGCCAACAGCTGAAAAGCACATTCCAACGCTATCAGGAGGTTTTCGAGAAACTGAATCTCGGCTTCAGTGCCGACTTTGTATCACTTTTCGGCAGCAGCAAAGGAGACTTGATGACACTTGGCGACAGCGTACCTGTTAAGGGCAACGAGCAATGGATAGGCATTGCACCCTTTGCCCGACACGACGGCAAAATATACCCTCTGGAACGCCTTGAGAAGGTGATTGAGAGCCTCTCCACCCTGCCCGACCTGAAGATATTCTGCTTCGGATTCGGCAAAGAGGAGGAGGCGGTTGTCAACAAATGGTGCGAGCGTTTCGACAATGTAATATCATTCATCGGCAAGAGCGATTTCCGTGGCGAACTCACCCTCATCAGCAACCTTGAACTGTTAGTAAGCATGGATTCCGCAAACATGCACATAGCTTCACTGGTAAACACCCCTGTAATCTCTATTTGGGGCGCGACATCGCCACTTGCAGGCTTCCTCGGATGGCGACAGAAAGAGGAGAATTGCGTGCAACTGCCGCTCGAATGTCGCCCTTGTTCCATTTTCGGCAACAAGCCCTGCCGTACAGGTGACTACCGCTGCATGAAGATAGAGCCGCAGATGGTGGCAGATAAGATTAAAAAGATATTGGGAAGATAATACATACACCCACATTATATGATAAAGGGCTGCGCAATGCGCAGCCCTTTATCATATATGTAACTCTGTTACTCAAGGTAGACCATAATGTTGCCACTGAGTTGCAGGAGCGAAATTTCGCACAGCTTTGTATTGTACTCAACAACAAGAATACGTTCCTCGGCATCGAGCAAGCTCTTCTGTGCCTCGCGCATCTCAATACCCGAGAGGTCGCCAAGCATATATCTTTCGTGAGCAATCTCGTAATTCTCGCGTGCAGCAAACACATTCTGACGCTCAAGGGCAAGCAGGCGACTGTTATTCTCATAGGCCTGCCACAGGTCGGCAAGGTCGGCATAAAGAGCAAGTTCAAGATCCTGTTTTTCGAGGGTTGCATTCTCTATGGCAATCTTGGCATTGCGACGCTCTCTGCTGCGGTTACCGTCGAACAGTTTAAAGCCCAAAGAGACTCCGAAGTCGGCACCCCAGTCCTTGCGTTTGTCCATAGTGCCTGTTTCGTACTTGTTGTGTGTGTATCCGTAACCGGCATTAAGACTGAGATATGGATAGTCACGCGAACTGATGCTCTTGAGGTCTATTTCGGCAAGTTTCTTCTCCTGTGCAGCTATCAGCAGTTCTACGTTATTCTGCATGGTTGACTCCCAGAGTTTGTCAAAGTTAAGGGGACGGTTTACATCTACCAATGTATCTGCCACATTGAACATCTTATCCATATTGTGCTCTGCCATCAGCTCCTGCAGACGTATGCGCGATGTAGCGAGAAGCTCATGCTGCTTCACACTCTCGGCGCTGTCAGCATTGAAGTCCACACGTGCCTGCAACAGGTCGAGGCGTGAATTGTCACCGATAATATAACGTTCGTAGACAATGCGCAGACGCTCGCGCGAGAGCTTAACCGCATAGTTGAGGTTGCGCAGACGGGCACTCTGCTGCACGAAATTGTAGTACTCGGCAGTGAGTTTCGCCACAAAATCCTCAACAGCCAGACGTGTCTGAGTCTCGCTCTGCAATTTCAGTTCGCGCAGACGATTGTAGTCAGCCTGCATCTTGAAACCGTCGAACAGCATCCACTGCACATCAAGACCGGCACGCAGTGTGTGGTCGGTGACATTACGCTGTTTGGCAACGCTGCCATCCTCGCGTGAGGTAATATCGCTATTGTCAAGTGTTCCGCTGTATCCTGCCGTCAGATTGGCTTTGGGCAACATTCCCGCATTGGCAATGGTTGCGTTGTTTTCGGCAACCTGCTGTTTGTTGCGCACGATACGCAACGAGTAGTTGTTTTCAAGACCACGCTCGATACATGCCTTCAGGGTGTTTACCTCATTCTGTGCAGATGAAGAGGCTGCAACCAGAAGCATTGCAAGCGCATATATTACTCTTTTCATTTCCATCACTTTTTATTTGATAAGTTAGTCGATACGAATGAATAAATTGTGGGCACAATGTACATTGTAAGCATAGTGGAGATGAGCATTCCGCCGACAACAGCGGTTCCCATAGCAATTCGACCGTTACAGCCCTCGCCCGAAGCAAACATCAAAGGCAACAGACCCAGGATTGTTGATGCACTGGTCATAAGGATGGGACGCAGACGAAGCACAGAGGCATCGCGGATAGCCATCATTTTGTCAACACCGGCCTTCTGCTTTTGGTTGGCAAATTCTACGATGAGAATACCATTCTTTGCCACAAGACCGATGAGCATAATGATACCAATCTGGCTGAAAATATTCATTGTCTGCCCGCCGAAAGTCATAAAGATGAGTGCGCCACAGATAGCCAAAGGCACTGTCAACATTATGATGAACGGATCTTTGAAACTCTCGAACTGAGCAGCAAGTATAAGGTAGATAAGCAACAGTGCCAATGCAAAGGCAAACATAAGGCTTGACGAACTTTCACGGAACTCCTTGGAGTCGCCCGCAAGAGCCGTGCGGAAAGTGTCGTCGAGAGTACTTGCCGCAATCCTATCCATTTCATCGAGTCCATCGCCAATGGTCTTGCCTTCGGCAAGTCCGGCAGAAATTGTCGCCGACACGAAACGGTTGTAACGGTATAGTTTCGGAGGCGCAATACCCTCGATAAGCTCCACAAGATTCTCCATCTGAATCATTTCGCCATCAGTACTGCGCATATAAATGGACTTCAGATTGGCAGGAGTGTTACGCTGCTGACGATTAATTTCGCCCACAATTTCATACTGCTTGCCATTGAGATAAAGATAGCCCAGACGCTGACCACTGAGACCATACTGCAGTGTCTGTGCAATATCCCTTGTACTCACACCCATAAGGTTGGCCTTTTCGCGGTTAATCTCAATGCGCAATTCAGGCTTGCTGAATTTGAGGTCGACATCAGCCATTTGGAATACAGGGCTGTCATAGACCTTTGCCATGAACTTGGGCAGGACCTCCTGCAATTTTTCCAGATTGGTCGCCTGAAGCACATACTGCACAGGCATACCTCCACGACGGCTGCCGAAGGTAGACTGCTGCTGTACAAAAGCACGTGCATCAGTCTTTGTACGTACAGCCTTAGAGAGCCTCTCGGCAACCTCCATCTGGGTATAATCGCGCTCCTGCAAATCCTTGAGCGTAATCTGAATGTTACCGCCACCGTTCGACACACGCGAAGTGATGAACGCAGCATCGGGCATCAACGAGTCGGCCATCAGTGTAATATCCTCGGTATAGTCACGCATATATTCGTATGTGACACCCTCGGCACCCATTGTACGGATGGTGATGCTCGAACGGTCCTCGAGCGGTGCCATTTCCGAAGGGATTGTGCTCCACAACCAACCAATGCCAATGAATGCAAGCACCATAATCACAATAGAGACATAACGACGGCGCAGGAACCAGTTGAGGCTACGTGCATAGTAGCGGTTAAGTCCCTCGAAGAAAGGCTCGGTCTTGCGGTAGAACCATCCCTGCTCTTCGCGGCGCACAAGCAATTTTGTGGCGAGCATGGGAGTAAAGGTAAGCGCAGCAAATGACGAAATTATCACTGAGCCTGCAACCACGAAACTGAATTCGCGGAAAAGACGACCTGTGGTTCCCTCCATAAATACAATGGGGAAGAACACCGCAAGCAGGGTAATTGTCGTTGAAATCACTGCAAAGAAAATCTCTTTTGCGCCCTCAATACCTGCAGCCTTAGGCTTCATGCCACGTTCGATGCGTATGTAGATATTCTCAGTCATCACAATCGCATCGTCCACCACAAGTCCCACAGAGAGCACAATGGCAAGCATCGAAAGCACGTTTATTGAGAATCCGCACACATACATGATGAAGAAGGCTCCCACAAGCGATACAGGGATAACAATACAGGGGACAAGCGTCACACGCCAGTCGCGCAAGAAGAGGAAAATAATGATAATCACAAGGATAAATGCCTCGTAAACCGTACTTTTAACCTCGTTTATTGAGGCACGGATGAAGCGTGTATTGTCGAAACCGTAGTTATATGTAACATCATCGGGAAGGTCTTTTTTCATCTTCTCCATACGGTCGTACACCGCCTCGGCAATATTAATGTGGTTGGCACCGGGCTGAGGAATCACAACAACACCCACCATAGGCACACCGTTCATCTTCATATAGCTCTTAAGGTCGCGTGCGCTGAGTTCGGCGCGACCAATGTCGCTGAAGCGTATCACCCTGCCCTCGTTGTGCTTGATGACAATATTGTTGAACTCATCTGTGGTGTGCATAAGTCCCAAAGTACGGATGGCAAGTTCGGTATTGTTACCCTCGATGCTACCCGACGGGAGTTCCACATTCTCCTTGTCCAGCGCATTCTTCACATCCATGGGTGTAACACCGTAACCCGACATTTTCACCGGGTCGAGCCACAAACGCATGCAGTAGCGCTTTTCACCCCAGATGGATACACTGCTCACTTCGGGGATAGTCTGCAACTGCTCCTTTACGGTAAGATCGGCAATTTCGCTTATTTCGAGCAACGAACGCTTCTCGCTCTGTATCGCCACCATCAGGATAGGCATAGCATCGGCGTCGGCCTTTGACACCGTCGGCGGGTCGCAGTCGCGCGGAAGGAAACGCTGCGCACGCGACACCTTGTCGCGAACGTCATTGGCAGCCGTTTCGAGGTCGACAGAGAGTTCAAATTCCACAGTGATGCGGCTCTGTCCCTGCTGGCTGACACTGGTGAGCGAGCGGATACCCGGAATACCGTTGATATTCTGCTCCAGAGGCTCGGTTATCTGATTCTCAATTACATCGGCGTTGGCACCGGGGTAGGAACAGGAAACCGAGATTATAGGATTGTCGACCGATGGATACTCGCGTACACCAAGGCTCATGTAACCTATAAGACCGAACAGCACTATGATGAGTGTCAACACAGTGGCAAGTACGGGACGACGTATACTTAATTCGGATATATTCATCTTTTGCGACTTTTATTAGTTTACACTGTCGAGAATAACTCCTTGTCCTGTTCGCAGCTGCATTGTTCCCGTAGTTATCACAGTGTCGCCTACGTTCAGACCCTCAAGCACCTGCACAAGTGCTTCGGTGCGGACACCTTTCTTAATCTCTACGGGCATTGCCTTGCCACCCTTGTAGAGGAACACTTTGTCGATACCCATTTCCGAAACGATTGCCTGAGAGGGTATTGCCAATGTATTTTCAAAAGTCTGTGTGGTAAGAGCCACGCTTACGTAACGTCCGGGGAAGAGTTTGCCGTCGGAATTGTCATACATAGCACGTACGCCGAATGTACGTGTGTCGCTGTTTACGTATGAATCGAGAGCATATATCTTGGCCTTTTTCTCGTCCAGGTCGCCCTCTACGGTAAACGACAGAGGAGTACCTGCCTTAAGTGTTCCCGCATAGCGTTCGGGAACTGCAAAGTCAATTTTCAGCGGATTGATTTTTGTAAGTTTTGCGATGGGTGTAGTGGGCGAAGCATAGGTACCCTGGCTCACCTGTCGCAGACCGATTATGCCGTCGAAAGGTGCGCGAAGCTCAGTCTGTTCGATATTTGCTATCACCTTGTCAATTTCAGCCTGCAATGTGGCAAGGTTGGTCTTTGCCTCCTGGAAAGCCTCCTGACTGACAGCCTCTTTTTCAAGAAGCGCATTCTGGCGATACATACGGTCGGTGTAAAGCTTCAATTGCGCTTCGAGCTTTTTGAGTTCCGCCTGCAACGGAGCGTCGTTTATTTTGGCAAGAAGGTCGCCTTCGTTCACCTGTGTACCCTCTTTGAAAAATATGTCGATAATCTTACCGGAAGTTTCGAACGAGAGGTCGACCTCTTCGTCAGGTAGAATGCTTCCGCTTACGAAAAATTCATCAGAGATTGTAGTCTCGGACAACACTATAGCCTTGACATTCAGGTTACGGTTCTGTTTACCTTTTGCTGCGGCAGGTTTCTCTTTAATCTCTTCATTTACTTTGGGAGTAAACGTACGTATGCCCAGTACCGCAAGACCGGCAACAATCACCACGATTATTCCCCATTTGATAAATTTGTTCATAGTCGTATGTAGTTTATTCTTTCCTATTTGTAGTGTATCTTATATTTGATGTCAAAAACCCTGAATGGATTAAAAAGTATATTAACTTTAACCTTATTTGACAGCATGTTGACCGTTAATGCCTTAAGCCCTGTCAAATTCTCAATCCAACAAAAGTTCCTTCAACTGCTTTTCGGTTCCATTGAAGATGTTTATATCCACCTTCTCTTTTATTCCCGGCATTACTCCTATGTCGGTGCATTGCCACATGAGCCACTCCTCGCCATCGGTAAGCTCGGGAATGTAGTAATGAGCCACCCACAATGGATATTCCTTGAAGAATGGGTCGTCGAGATATTTCTTTTTGTATTTGCTTGAAGCATAGACTATGGGCTTTACGCCATAGTGTTCCTCAACCTTTTTGAGCCAAATTTTCACCTCATCGATGTACTTCTTTTTGTTTTTTGGCTTCTCTTCGATGTCGAGTACAGGCGGAAGGTCGCCCGGTTGCAGCTTGACCATACTGATGAAGAGGTTGGCCTGCGACACCCCTGATGATGTTGTGCTGAAGTAGTGATAGGCACCGCGCATAAATCCATGCTTGCGGGCGTTCTCAAAATTCTCCTCGAATTTTTTGTCTTTAAAGTCGCTGCCCTCGCTCGCCTTCACATAGACGAAACTGATGGGAGCATCGGGATGATTGCCTTTTTTAAGCGTCTCCCAATCGATGTCGCCCTGATGACGTGAAACATCGATGCCATAGACCGAATGTCCTGCCGGCATACACACATCGTAGTATTTATGGTTGAAGCAGGGACGGAAACGGTAAAAATAGGGACGGAAAAAGACATAGTACGAACCTACCACCAGGACGAACGAAAGGAGCGCCGCAGTTATCACATATATCCAACGCGGCATGTCCTTGTTCTTCTTTTTACGTGACGAACGGCGGGCGGAAGTTGTTTTCTTCCGTCCGCCGTCTCTTTTTATAGGTTCTTTGGCTTTAGCCATTATGTTCTGTAAGTTAATTACTTAGCCTGCTCAAGTGCGAGTGTTGCAGTTGTCTGGTCGCAAACTTCTGTGGGGCCGAAGTACTGGATAGGACCGGGATATACGTAGCATGTCTCTTTTGCCCACTCGTCTCTCTTGGCTGCGAATGCCTTGAAGGGCGCACCGTTGAGGTCAACAAGAGCCTTCTGGATAACGGGTTTCATTTCGCCGTGACGACGCTCCATGTTCATCATCATTGTGATGGGGATACCACCTGCTACCCATTCAGCAGCGGGAGCAGTAGTATTGCGTACTGAAGCCATGTAACCTGTCTTGCCTGAAGCGATGAGCTGTGAAGCTGTGTAACCAAGTGAATAGCAGTAGTCTGCATCGTAGTTAGAGGGAGCGGCGCAACGTCCTTCGTAACCGAAGAAGTGGTGCTGAGCGTTGAATGAACCGTTGAATTTGCCCTCTTTTTTCCATGCAGCGAGTTTGTTTGCAACCATCTCTGAGAGAAGTTTCTCTGTCTCGATGAGTGACACCTGTACGTTTCCGTGGGGGTCGCGGTCGAGTGTGAGCTGACGTGCAACGCCTGCGGGGAGGCTTGCATAAACAGCAGCGTTCTCTGCTGAAAGGTTGTTGATGATGTACTCGCGCTGGTCTGCAGGTTTGATAGCTGCGTACTCCTCGCCCTTAACAGCCAAGAAGTCGTTGAGTTCTGCGATGAGTGACTTCATAGCGGGGATAAACTCGATGAGACCCTCGGGGATAAGCACTGTACCGAACTTGTTACCTGCTGCAGCACGGTCGGCAACAGCCTGAGCGATAGAAGTTACAATGTCGTCGAGTGACATAGCCTTCTCCTGTACCTCCTCAGAGATGATACAGATGTTGGGCTGTGTCTGAAGAGCACACTCAAGAGCGATGTGTGACGCTGAACGTCCCATCAACTTGATGAAGTGCCAGTATTTGCGTGCCGAGTTACAGTCGCGCTCGATGTTACCGATAACCTCTGAATACACTTTACATGCTGTGTCAAAACCGAAAGATGTCTCGATGTATGCGTTCTTGAGGTCACCGTCGATGGTCTTGGGACAGCCGATTACCTGAACACCGGTGTTCTTTGCTGCATAGTACTCTGCAAGTACGCAAGCGTTGGTGTTAGAGTCGTCACCACCGATGATTACGAGAGCCTTGATGTCGAGCTCTTTGATTATTTCGAGACCTTTCTCGTACTGCTCTGTCTTCTCGAGTTTTGTGCGACCTGAACCGATGATGTCAAAACCGCCGGTGTTGCGATACTCGTCGATGATGTCTGCTGTAAGTTCTTTGTAGTTGT
>JAEIGA010004011.1_pt1 | contig 22828 bp, 29 predicted proteins | sample 9270691 | NCBI WGS metagenome assembly JAEIGA01 (sample SAMN17057246, study PRJNA624740) | gut metagenome | biome: biome; isolation source: fecal sample | host: Bos grunniens | place: China: Xizang | collected 2019 | reverse complement strand
TAATTACTCCACCTGCCACTTATTGCTCTACTGTCTTCTTGATGATATTGCGCTCCGAGCAATATACATATAACTTTTGCGGTATGATGTTGGTATTGCCACTTTGCGATACCGATTTAAGTCCACCACTTTGCCACACTCCGTTAGCATCTTCAGTATAGTTGTCATTAAGTTCTATTGTGTCGCCAAGTTCGCACTTATCAAAGTGTAAGATGTATTTGCGTTTGCCGGCTACATATTCATCAGTAGCTTCCAACCACCATTCAGTTTCGTTTTGCTCTGCTATGGTTGAGAGTGCATCTGCAATAGAATTGCTGGCGAATGAATAAGAGAGTAAGAGAGTGTCTGCATAGCTATCATTTGGCAACGCAAAATAAGCATTGTCATAAGCACGATTAAGGCTCTCTACAACGATTTCTGCAATGGTACGGAGATTACCATTGAGCGACCATTCAATCTCTTTCCATGAGGTTGTTTCGCCTGTTGTTTGGTCTAAAACATCTACATAACGGAAGAACAAAGGTCGGTTGAATGTATCCTCTATTGCGTGAAATTCGATGTCATACTCATAGATACCATCCTTGTGTGTAGGGAAGTAATCATCCAAGCAATAGAACACTTGCCCTTCGTACTCAATATAAGCATTAGCCGAGATAGGTGTATTCTCTGCCGACTTCCATACTAACTTGACATAGTTGTGCTGTTGCAAAGAGTGCGAACGTTCCGCACTATCTGTAACAGGTACACTTATTCTGCTTGCTCCGTTATATATGTAGATTGTTTCCATTATTGTCTATTGTTAGGATTTAACTCTTTAAATGTGAATGATACGATAGCCGAATTAGCTCCGAATGATGTATATTTATCGCATTTTAGATATACCAATCTGTAGGTTCTATCATAATCAATCAGACGTAATTCGTTAATTCCTGTATTATCTTTTCCGTTTATCAAAAGAGCGACAATAGAATCAATTCTATTAACTAAATTCAAAGGCGATGATGCTTTGATACGAAATTTCACACTTACATCACGAGCCTTCACACGGCGACCTGTTGTGATGGCACGAGTTCCATCGATAGATGCACTTTCGTTTAAAACAAGAGGTTTTAATTCTGCAGGTTTCAATAAATTGTCCAATGAGCCTTCTAACCACACTAGACCTAATTCCTCTAATGGTATATTGTTTATTGTTGCATTCATCTGTTGTCTGAAATAATAATTTGAGTAAAATCACCTTTACGACATTCGAGGTTGGCATTATCAACCAGTTCTACATGATACAAGCCTGTTCCCGAATCGAATATATTCACTTGAGCATCATTCATTGCATTGATAAACATCATTCGTTTATCATTTACAGTGATAGAGATTTTAGAAGAACCATATATAAATACATTCCGAATAAAAGAGGTAACGACCATTTCGGTATCTAAGAATACGCCATTTACGGCAAGTTCATGTTTTAGTTCTTGACTATTGAACCAACGGCGAAACCATTCAATTTTTGGAAAAGAAACACCTTTTAAATCGGTTTTAAACAGTCTTAAAACACGGCATAAATCTCGAATTGATTTACATTTTTCAACTGCATTTAGGCTGTCATCACAAAACTCCATCTGTTTCATGTCAGCCAACAATTCTATTTTTGCCTCGTTTATCATAATCTTGATGTGTACTCTTTGATTTTACGAAGATATTCATTTGTCTCTTTTAGCATTGCTGTGTTAGCTGCAATATCACGCAATTCGAGTAATTGATTTTCGGCAATACCAGCTACCATCACAACATACTCTTGCATTTCTGTCGTAAGTTTAAGCATTTCGTGGTTAATGCCTTTTATCTCACCCACCTTTTCATCGATGTTGGCAGCACTTATTTGAAGAGCAGTGAACCGACCATTGAGTTCATCGGCTGTGTCTTGACTCATAGTTTCAAAACCTTTACTTTCGGCTTCGATGTCGGCATCGTCAGTTAATCCCATTTGCGCCATCAATTCACGATAAGCCTCGGCTTTCTCTTCTGCAATTTGTTTGTCGGCCTCGTACTGTGCTTGAATAGCATCTATTTCGGATTGAGAGAGTGTTTGATCATTATCACCAAACGCAGCTTGAATTTTGTCAAACGTACCCTTAAGTTGAGTTTCAAGCATCAAGGCTATCTGTTTTTTCAACATACCTTTCATCAACTCATCCATGGCATCATCCATCACCGAACCAATGTCGTCCATACCAGTTTCAAAACCTTCGACAATACTTTCAGCCAATTCTTCAGCAAAACCTTTCAAATCTTGACCTATAAGCTCATCGTAGAACGTTTTCATTATATCGTCAATTTTATCAAGACCTTCAGTTTGCGAATCTTCGATTTCGGCATATTGTTGTTCTGCTTTTTCACGCTTTTTGTCGGTGGCAGCACTATCTATTTGTTCTTGAGCTAAAGCTAATTGATGATTATATTCCTCTTGTTGTTCAGTGAGTACTTTTACCTGGTCAATCATTGATTGATAATAGTCTGTGCCAAGTGCCTTTTTCATCGCACGTTCGAGGTCTTCATATTTTTTTTGCAATCCATCGATACGCGCTTGACTTTCGTCAATTTGTTTTTGTATTTGGGCATTTTTGCTGAAATACTTTGTCATAACATTGACAATAGCCATTATCACTTGAATAGCCATTGAGATAATAGTAAGAATTATCGATGCTTTTTCAACCCCTTTCACCGCCTCGGCACCAGTCCATGCTGTGGTGGATATGAGGCTAATCATTGATGTCATTGTAGTGGCAACAGTTTGAGCTGTGTTGAGCGCATCGGTTCCCGCTTCGCCGAGCATATCGCCAAACGAATCGGCAATCGTGCCACACAAACCACCAACGGCACTTATTGCTTTGCCTGCTTTCTCCCATTTATTTTCGGTTTCATCAGCCGTATCGCCACTCTCTTTACCGAGATTATTGGTTTCGCGTGTCAACTCGCTTGTAGCTGCAGCCAATTTAGCTTCAATTTTAGCTACTTCATTGACATCTCCACCATTTGCTTTTAGTCGCTGAAGTTCGGCTTGAAGAATAGGTATCTGTTGCATCAGAGTTTCCATGCCATGCGCCATAACGCTTTCGATGATGCCACTCAGTTCTGCACCCATCGTAGCAGCATCTTCGCCAAGCATAGTTCCAGCCTGTTCAATATCAAAATCGGCTTTCTTTTCTATCAAACCAATCTGACGTTGTTTCTCTTCATCAGAGAGGTTGGTAGCATTGATTTCGGCAATTTTATCCTCTTTCCAAGTTTCTATGTCAATCACCTTTTGAGCATACTCTTCGTATGCTTTCAAAAGAGTGGTGTATTCAAATTGTTCAGCATCGTAATCATATTTATCATTAACAATCTTACGTTGTACATCATATTGTTCAGTAACCTTTTCTACCGATTGTCCACTTGCATTGGCTTCAGCAATAGCCTTAGCCTCCTCCCGATCGATAGATGCCAGTTCCTGATTACGCATACGTTTGCGTATCTCTTCCTGAATTTCTAACTGACGAGTAACATCAGTAGCCATTTCTAATTCATCTTTCAGTTTTGTAATATCTAAATCGAATTGAAGGCTGTTATTTTCAATATTCAAGTCAGACATAATTTTAGCCAGTCTTTCGGCGGCTTTTTCGGCTTCTTTTAGTTCCTCTTCTGTTGGCTCTACAGTTGTTGTAGTTGTTGTAGTTGTTGTAGTTGTTGTAGTCCCACCGAACAAACGTTCGGCACTGGCTATTTCGCTGTTAAGCAAATTACGAGCTTTGCCTGCTGCCAATATAGCATCTTCAATTTTGTTGGATACGATAGTCGTGGCTTGACCTGTTGCTGAGCTGATTATTGCTTCTTGCCAGTAATGGCGTTTATCTAATTGGTCAATGATGCCTTGCACCTCTTCGGTCATCTGTTCTTTTCCCTCGAGCACAGGTACAATTTTCCAATAATAAGTTTCGGCAAGCGACACACCGTCAGCACCTTTTTTGTCGCCAAATTTCTTGTTCAAAGCATTATAAACTTCTTCTTTTGCATCAGCCTCTTTGGTTGCATAAACATCGTTTGCTTCGGTAGTTGCCTTTTCCAAAGCACGAGCTTTGGCAGCGTTTTGTGCTGCTGTGGTAATGGCATCATACGCACCTTTTACATCCTCCAATGATGTAATTTCTTTGCTTAATCCCTCTAAATAAGCACCGTATTTACTGATTATTTCATTTTTTACTGTGTTGTACTCTTCAGTTCCCTCTTTAGCTGTTTTTAACCGAGCAAACAAGCGGTCTATTTCAAGACGTTCTTTTGTTGTCTCTTTGATATAGTCATTATTGGCATCGGTCAATCGTTTTTGAGATTTTTCTGCATCGGTTTGAGCAGTAGCAAGTTTATACACCGCAACACCCAATGCCGTAACTGCCGCAGCTATGAGCATATATGGATTCTTTGCCAATGTTGCATTAAGTGCTTTTTGTTTGGTGTTGAGTATATCCATTATTGCACCCATTTTGGTGTAACCTGCCATTTGGGCAAGTGTCATCTGATAACGCACCTTTTCAATTGCACTTAGTGTGATGACAATTGCCTTGTACGACCCATATACGGCTACCAACTCCATTATAGTTTTGCCCATTTTTTCGTAATTCTGTAGCAGTTCAGTAACGCCTTTCATGGCTGCAATAATCACCTCTTGCATATCTTCACCGAGCTGATTCAACATCTCTTCGTATGCACCTTCGAGGTTAGAACGAACACCTGCAATACCTTCGCTTTGTTGTTGCAACATACCACAGAACTTACCTCCAGCTGATGTGGCATCGATAAATGCTTTTGTAATTGTATCTGCCGAAATAGCACCATTAGCCATCTCTTCTTTTAATTGATCTATCGACTTGCCTGTTTGTTCCGATATTACGGCAAGCGGATTGAACCCTGCGTTAATCATCTGGAGCAAATCCTGTCCCATCAATTTACCAGTAGAAGACATTTGCGAGAATGCTAACACGAGCGATTGAAATTTGTCAGCATTGCCCATCGATATGTCGCCCATGGCGCGCAACATAGGCATCACTTTTTCGCCACTAATGTTAAATGCCAACATAGTTTGAGCACCTTTGGCAAGTTCTTGAAATCCCATAGGCGTTTCTACGGCAAACTTTTTGATGTCGTCGGCAAGGCGTTTACCTATTTGTCGTCCAGCCAATACCTCTAACGATTTCTCTACCGATTGTATTTCGCTTCTTACATTTATCATTTCAGCAACAAACGACTTCACTTGCGACACTCCAAAACCAACACCTATCGTAGCCGATATTTTTTTCAAAGCTGACGATATAGCATTGCTTTGTTTTTGTGCCTCAGTAGAGGTCGCTTTCAAATCGCGTCGCACATCGTTCAACTTGTTTTTCAAGTCGATATTGTTGCCTGTTATGTCTATATGTACGCTATTTTTGCTCATTATTCCGAATAATTTTGAATTATGTAGTCTTGATTGAGTTTGTCCTCGGCATCAAGTGTTTTGTCGTTGGCTGTGCTATAAGTTTGAATGCTATCAGATAGTAGCATGGTGATGTTCTGAAAACTGATACCCCATAATAGATAGTCGAAAGTCCAACCATATTTCGAGAGTGCAGCATCATAAAGGCTACCCCATAGTGAGCGACCACCAATCACTCTACTCGAACCGCTCACCTTCCTTGCTTCGGCTTGTTTTGCCTCAAGGTCTTTGTCAATCGAATAGAGGTGATAAAATTTTCGTAATCCACTTGCACCAGGATTGCCAAAATGCACTCACTAAAATCATTGGCTTTTGCTGCCCATTTGAAGTATTCTGCCACATCGGCAATTTTGTCGTCGTTGAGTAGGTCGTCTTTGTCGCGCATTGTTGCTACCGCCATCAATCGACACACTATGTCGGTTTTCTCCTGGCACAAACGCATCGACTCTTTTATTGGTTCGGCTGCAAAAGTCTCTTCGTCGATATCGAGCATCAAGTAGTATTTGCTTAATATCTGCATCTTACCCAATGTAGGTGGGTATATTTTAAATTTCCGACGCTCTACAACAAACTCCATTGGTCGTTCTGTAACAGCGTCGGAAACAAACATTTCTATTCTTTTATCTTTATCCATGATTAAATGGTTGTGGGTTAAAGTATGTGAGGCGGATGCAGGACTCGAACCTGCTATCTTTAGGATATGAGCCTAATATGTTACCTCTACACCAATCCGCTATTATTGAGGTTTAACCACCCACCTCCTGAAAGGACGTCTGTTCCGTTTGTCAAACTATGGCTGTTCGTTAGTCTGTTACTTTGCTGGTTTGCACATCCCATTTCACTTGTGCGCCTGAGTCAGGCAACAATACGTCGAAAGTATATTTCTTCTTTGCACCATTTTCGGCATCCCAAGTGTCTTCAACCGATACTGCAGCACGGTCGATTAAGAAACCGATAGCACCTTCGAGTTCAGGAATCAATTGAATTGATACCTCTTCTGCGACCATGCCATCGACATCATCAATGATAGGTTCACGACCATCACGCACACGCACTTCATACTCGAATGTGTAGGTGTTTTTAGTGTACATCACTGCTTCGTTTTCTCCACCTTCGACCTTTGCTTCACGCTTAGTGCCTTTGGTTGGAGTGAGTTTGGCAGTACCTTCTACCACTGGATGCTCTTTTTGCCACGTTGATGGTGCTGCACCTCCAGTGCAAATACCAATATTGATTTGAGGTTTACCCCAGCTTAATGGTTTTTGTTCCATAATGTTATAGTTTAGAGTTGATAGTTTAGAGTTTAGAGATTATGAGTTAGAGTGGGACGCTCTGGTGTTGAGCGTCCACTGTATTACTCAGCTGCTGCTTGCACGATAGCAACGACGCCAGCAAAATCTTCGCGACGAGCACGACCACCTGACTTAACGAGTGCCGAGAACACATCGCCGTAGTATTGTGGTGAGTCGATGTCAGAGAATGGTTTTGTTTCGCCTGTTGCGTTCTCTACGCAATCTTTTTGCCAACAAAGAGCTGCAAGATTGTCGGTTTCAGCATTTGCTGCACCTGGAGCTTTAGGTTTACCTGAAGCATCGAAGCGCAACACTGACGAACGCATCATAATGTTGAAACCATGCAATTTGCCCAACACACCTTCGGCGAGGTTGACTGTTTGTTGGAACGTAGCAAGTACGTTTGCCGACAACGAGTCGATGAGCTGATTGTACATGTCGCTTTCGATGATACAGTAACGACCTTCGTGAGGAACGTTGGCTTTGTTCATCTTAGCCGCTGCACGTGCAAGGTCTTTTTCGGTGAACGCTTTGCGTTTGCCTGTTTGACCATCCATGTCGTTTACATCAACAGCATTGCCCGATGTGTTTACGATGTTAGCGGTAGGAATTGTTACTTCGGTGAGCGCACCATTGGTTCCGCGTTTGTGTCCACGCACCCAGCAGTACAACATATTGTCGCCAACAGCCTCTGCCAATGTGGCTACATGGTCGTTAAGCACCGAGTCGGTTTTGTTGTAGCTGATAGAGTGAGATTCGTCCCACGACACGTGAGTTGGGTCGGTCGAAAAGACATCGAGCGCATAGGTAACATGCGAGTCGCCACGTTGTTTGGCTGTTGCTGGGAATGTCGAACGGTTTTTTACTACTGTAGCTTTGGCTCCAGCTTGAGGAATGTGCACAACGGCACCTGCCAAAATGTTTTCTTTGTCAACACTGTAAGCATGTTGCAAAAATGGATTGGTTTTGCGCAATTTCTCAACAATGTAAGGCGCAAAGATTTCTTTAGAAATAGCTGTTCCCATAGGATTAGTTTTCTTGTTTTAGTTTGTTATACAATTCAGGATACTTCTCTTTCACCTCTTCCAACTCTCCACTCATGTAGAGGTCTTCAAAAGTTTTACCTTGATACTTCTCTGGCACTTCTGGGTCCAATTGTGAAACCAAAGTGGCTTGTTGTGGCATTGCATCTACAAGAGTTTGCAATCCATCAGGATTGAGGGCGTAGTCAACTTTGAGTTGATCTGCCAACTGTTGTGTCATGCGATGTTCGCTCAATCCTTTTGCAAGGATTGCTTCTACTTTGTCGCGTGCAATAGATGCTTTTAGCGCATTGAGTTCGCTTTCTACCACTGGCAATCGTTCTTCTTTTGCCACAAGGTCTTTCAAACGTGTTGTTACGTCGTGTTCCGAAAGGTTATCACCTTTCAAGTTGAGCAATGTTCTGTGCTCAGCTGTCAATTCTAATTTGTCCATAGTATATTCAATTAAATCGGCACTCAAATCACGCAACACATTGTCGGTCTCGTCGTACAATTGTGCTATTGCGTTGTAGTTGCCAGGTATGTCAACAATACTACACTCGCGAGGGAACCATTTGGTAACAGTAGGTCCTGTTTGTCCCTCTAATTTGCTACTTGGGTCGTCGGTCATCTCTATAGCTACAATGTGGCCTACGCTTGCCGCATTATAGAACCCACAACGTATCTGCTCAGCTAATTCAGGGAATGACGCTGTATTTACCACTGGGCGAGCAAACAACTTACCATCGGCAATACGAAAATCTTCCCAACGCACGGCTACTCCTTTTTCACGGTCGTGCATAAAATAGCCAATGGCTGGTTTGAAACGGTCGAGTTGGAGACCCGATGTCTTCAATCTGTAGCCATATACGTTAACCGAATCATCGGTCAAACAAAATTCAATGTCAATTTTTTCTTCTTTCATTTCGCTCTCAATTTTCGGCAAAATTACTATCTATTTCATTCACCTGCAAGCAAGTGTCCAACCCTTGCAGACATCAATCCAACCTATGTATAGTTGCTCGAAAATTAAAACAAAATGCTGTACTTTTGCAAAGCAAAAGCTGCACTAAACACTGAACTATAAACATTAAACTATCATGGGTAAACCTGAAATTAAAAACCTTGCTCAGATACTCTACATGCAAGGTTATCTACAAAAAGAGATAGCGACTAAAGTGGGCGTTACGGAACAAACCATTTGTCGCTGGGCTAGACAAGGCAATTGGGAGACTATGAAAAAGGGTATGCTCAACGCCAAGATGGCGCGCCTTAGTGAACTATATGACGAACTGCAAGAGTTCTCTCGAATGATTAAGGAGAAAGAGGGCTACAAAGTGGCTTCATCGAAAGAGGCTGATGCTCGTCGTAAGCTCATCATGGACATTCAAGCCCTCGAAACTAAATACAACATTGGGCAAATTACTACAATTGCTCGCGACTTCTGCGAGTTTGTGAAAACTATCGACTTCGATTTTGCTGCTCAGTGTAGCAAATTTTTCGATGCTTTTATTGAACAAGTAATAGATAAACAAAAATGGCAAAATCAAAACGAATAGGTAAGGCTACCGATAAGGATTATCTTGACGAGTGGCGAAAATATGTCGATAGTTTCAAAAACGACAATCCTGTTAATCTCAACGAAACACACGCCGAACGTCTGCGTCGTGTGGCACGATTGGAGAAATCACCCGAAGAGTGGTTTCGCTATTATTTCCCAAAATATTGCTCGGCTGAACCTGCTGCATTCCACAAAGCTGCTACTCGCCGATTGATTGGTAATGCCGAATGGTTTGAGGTGCGTGCTTGGTCGCGTGAGCTTGCCAAGTCGGCTCGCTCTATGATGGAGATGTGCTATCTTGCTCTCACTGGCAAAATACGCAATGTGCTATTGGTGTCGAACTCTGAAGATAATGCTGAACGTCTGCTTATGCCATTCAAAGCTTTCTTTGAGGCATCGCCTCGTGTAACGCAGGACTATGGCGAACAACAAACCTTTGGTTCGTGGACCTCTCGCGAGTTCCTTATAAAGAAAGGTTGTGCTTTTCGTGCTCTTGGTTGGGGCCAATCACCTCGTGGTACTCGCAACGAAAACGTGCGTCCCGACTTTATCCTCATCGACGATATTGACACCGACGAGGAATGTCGCAACGAGGAGATTCAAAAGAATAAGCACAAATGGATTGAGCAAGCTCTATTTGCTACTCGCTCGGTCAGTTGCCCAACTCGCATTCTAGTTAATGGCAATATCATACATAATGATTGTGTGGTGAAAAAACTCGGCGAACGTGCCGATAAATTCGAGATTGTGAATATTCGTGATGCCGAAGGCAAGAGTACCTGGCCCGCTAAGAACTCGGAAGAGGACATCGATCGTGTACTCTCTATCATCAGCTACGAATCGCAACAAAAAGAGTATTTCAACAATCCAATGGACGGTAGCGACACGTTCCGCAATCTGAAGTATGGCAAATTGCCTCGTATAAAGGGTTGCGCTGCGGTGATATATGCCGACCCCTCTACTTCCGACCGTGAAGTTACAAGCGGTTCATATAAGGCTGTAGGCGTGGTACTGATGAAAGATGCTACGTTCTATGTTGCTAAGGTATTCCTCGACACTATGAGTAATGCCAATTTTATCAATGCTCTGTTCTCTTGCTACCAGTGGTGCTCGACCCATGGACTTACCGATGTGCGTGTGTGGATTGAAAACAACTCTCTCCAAAATCCATTCTTCGAGCAACTGCTTATGCCGATGATTTTCGAGCAATCTAAAGCTACAGGCATACACCTACCTGTTACAGGTGATGCCAGGGCAAAAAAAGATAAATACACACGTATCGAGGCTAACCTCGAACCTCTGCACCGCAATGGTATGCTTGTGTTTAACGAAAACGAGCAGAACGACCCTCACATGCAACGTCTCGTGGCTCAATTTGCCAACTTCTCGCGCAAACAAAAACGCATGGACGGCCCCGACATGGTCGAAGGTGCGGTGTTTAAACTCAAAGAGATGGCATCGGTACAATCGGCTGGAACTGTGAAATTTTTCAAACGTACTAATTCTAAAAAAATATGATTATCACTACAGAAGAACTCGGACAGACTACACTCTATCCTGAGATTATCGACCAAATCACTCGTGGCGATGACGATGCTGTGAAACTTCAAATCCTCGCCGCTGAATCTCTTGCCAAATCTTATCTCACAAAATATGATTTGACGGCTTTGTTTGGCTCTGAAACCAAAGAACCTACTCACCCTAACGAATTGGTGAAGACTATCGTCAAAACCATTGCTTCGTACTATCTGGTAAAACAGGCAAGTCCTAATGTCAATATCGAACTATTTCGCGAAGATTATCTCGACGCTCTCGAAATCTTGAAAGATATTCGCGATGGCAAAAACTCGCTCGATGTTCCCTACCGCATCGACGACCCAACTACCGATACCGACGAATCGAAAACCTCGGTTCGCTGGTCGTCTAACAACAAACGCACTAATCATTTCTAATCATGGCAAAGAAGTATAAGAAACAAGACTCAGAACAGGCGACAACCAAAACAACGCCTAATATCATAGTAAATAAAATCACATCTATTGCGCCTAATCGTCAGGCAAAAGATGTTGGTTCGCTTAAATCGGCTATCATCAATGCCGAATCACGTATTGTGCCTAACCGCGCTCAACTCTACGACCTCTACAACGATGTTGTGTCGCTCGATGGGCGTTTGTCGGGGCTGCTCGAAAAACGTACGGCATTTGTCGTAAACAAATCACTCAAGTTTGTACGCGATGGTGTTAAAATTCAGGAATTGGACGAACTCATAAATAGCGAAAAATTCAACTCTCTGCTCTCGATGCTTATGGACTCGGTTTATTGGGGGTGCACAGGTATGGAGTTTATCCAGGGCAAAACGTTCGATTTTGTGGAAATTCCTCGCAAACATATATGCGTCGAAAAACGTATGCTACTCAAGAACCAGTACGACACCGAAGGTCTTCCATTCGACGACATTGCATCGGTATGGGTGGTTGGCAAACCATACGATTTCGGTAAATTGCTCAAGTGCTCGATGTATGCTCTGTTCAAACGTTCGGGTTTTGGCGATTTCTCGCAATATGTCGAGATTTTTGGTCAGCCTGTGCGTGTGATATACTACGACTCCTACGATGAGCAAACTAAAGCCGAATTGGAAGAGATTCTCAATAAATCGGGTTCTGCTTTGGCTATGATGATTCCTAAGCAAGCTCAGTTCGAGATGCTCGACGGCAAAACAAGCAACGGCAATGGTGAGTTGCAAACTCGCCTCATCGCATCGTGCAACGAAGAGATGAGTATTGCTATTCTTGGTTCTACCGAAACTACTTCGTCAAGTTCAAGTAGTGGCTATGCTCAAGCCGAAATCCACAGTGCTCAACAATTGGAGATTACTCGCTCCGATATTAAATATATCACTTCACTACTCAATAGCGACAAATTCCTTGCTGTGTTGCGCTCGTATGGTTATCCTATCGATGGGGGACAATTCGAGTTTGAAAAAGAGGTCAATCTTGCTGAGTTGAAGACTCGCCTTGAGATTGACGAGCGTGTAGCTACTCATGTGCCTATCGATGCGGACTATTGGTATCAAACCTATGGTATCAACAAACCTGACAATTTCGAGGCTCTTATGCGCGAAAAAGAGGAGATGCGTCGTGCTGCTCAAATAGCACTTAAAAAGGGTTCAAATGGTGATAAAACAGGCGAAGATGACGCTGATGAAGAGCCAGACGACACCAAAACCGACAAAAAACAGCGCAAAAAACTCTTTGCTGCTCTAAGTGATTTTTTCGGCATAGCCCCGCTCGACGGGGCGGATTCCGAGTGGTAATGAACCAAGAGTATTACGGCTCTGACAATGCTCCATTTGCCGACCTTGCCGATGCTACGTCGGGTATAGAACTGACCGAACAAATGGTCATTGAAGCGGCTCGACGCATCTACGACAACCAGGAGAGTGTGTCGGAATTGGATGTGCAGATGTATGAAGCTGTGCTTGCAAGTTTCCACAATGCTATTGCCGAAGGTCTTGCCGATGCTGTCAGTAGCGGAACTGGTGCCGTGAACGATGAGTTCCTCGAGCAATTGCGCTCATCTAACGAGGTATTCTCTACTTTCAAGGTGCACCGCATGCAACGCGACATTGCTTCACAACTATTTACTGCCGAGGGTAAACTGAAATCTCGCTCGAGATTTGTCAAAGATGTGCTACCTGTGGCATCGCACCATGTGAAAGCATGGTTGCGCACCGAGTACGACACAGCTGTGCTACGAGCACATCAGGCAGCTGACTGGCTACAATTCGAGCGCGACAAAGACATATTGCCTAATCTCCGTTGGATACCAAGCACAAGCATCACACCAGGCGAGGACCACCGAGTGTTTTGGAATACGGTGTTGCCTATCGAGCATCGGTTTTGGTCGGTGCACCACCCTGGCGACCGTTGGAACTGTAAATGCCGACTTGAGGCTACCGACGATGCTCCTACTGCTGTGCCAATGGTAGAGAAAAACGACAAGAAAAACAATCCTGCTCGTGGTCTCGAAAACAATCCAGCCAAAGACGGTCACATCTTCAGCAACAAACACAGCTATTTCCCATCATCATGTAGCACCTGCCCATACGGCACAAAAAAAGGCAACCTATTTGCTTTGGCTGCCAAACGGAAAGGGGATTGCTATGCGTGTGCAAGGGTGGCTAATTGTCTAAAGAAGATTAAAGCAAAAGAAATATCTGAGAAAAAAGCTAATTTTATGACCATTATACGTGCTCGTGAATTAGCAGATAAAAGACCTGGCGGACTTATTTCTGTAAAATCATTACAGACAGGAATGATGTTAGATAGTCGCAAAAGCTTTATGACACTATATAATCATACTAAATATGTACATGAAGTAAAGGCAATGCTATCCGTGTTTATAAAACCATCAAAACTTAAATTTATTAGAAAAAGTCCTTTTGGTGAAGGTAAAGATAGGAACAATCCAAAAGATGTTGCAAATTTAGCACAAAAAGAACGCAGAAGAGTCTCACATTATAATGTTTATGAGCTAAAAACATCTAATGGTAAATATATTTTGAAAACAGAAGTAAAAAAACAAGGTTTTGAAATACCTTATTTTATACGAAAAAAATAAAGAGTGATATTTTGGGGCTTCGCGTACCTTACGCCTAACCTATCCCAAAAACCACTCTTAATGTTGCAAAGTTACAACAAACATTCCAAAGTACAAAGAAAAAGCGTGAAAATTTTCATTTTTCACGCTTTTTATTGTTTATCTAAGAATATCTGGATTATCGTTTAAGTACATATCTCTTAATGGGAGTGCCAAAATGCCTACAGCATCACCTAAACTTACCTCAATTTCATCACCATTCTCTTTCTTTACAGCTGGATAATTATAAACAAATACCTTTATTTCATTAAATAAATCATCATTTAAAAATGAAACAATTGCATTTTCTGATGCATTTTCTACATCATAAGCCGTTTTGGGTTCTGTTTCCTTTATTTTAGAATACAACAATTCTTTATTTTTCACAAGAAAACTTTCACCTTTCATGTCTTCATAAATTTTTTCCCCTAAATCGTTTAATACTCGTGGAGAATGTTTAGCTGCAAAAAAATCAGAAGCTCCTTTGTGCTTAAGCATCAATATGTCTTCAACACGAATTAAACGTTCTTTTAAGTCTGCAGTAATTGTCTTTAATTCATTTCTGTCTTTTTCAATATTATCGAACTTTTCAGAATATCTACCAGCTTTTACAGCAATAGATATGAAACTACCTATTACACCAAGGATTGCAATACCTGCAGTTACTAATGAAATAATTATTTCAATATCCATAATTCTAAAATTTATAGGTTTGTATTTTGCTTGCAAAGTTACAATAATTATTCCAAACCAGAAATAAAAAGCGTGAAAATTTTCATTTTTCACGCTTTTCCTTTATATATGATTGGGAAGTCAACTTCCCGATCATGTGAATTTTACTTTCACGGAGATTAGTTTGCCTTTAGCATTGCGCTGGTGGTCGTAGTATTGCCAACTTGCGCCTTGCATAAATTTCAGTAGGTTGTTGCGGTCTTCCATCAATGCTTTTGTCACTGCATCGCGATATATGGTGTGTTCTTTGCCTATTCCACCGAAATTCATACTTACACCTATCTGCTCCAATCGAAGCAAAAAGTCTCTTGCTCCAGTTAGCCATAGGCTTTCACGATGTAGATTTTCCATTTATACCTCTTTGTTTAATTCGGTTAGTAGTTCATTGGCGCAAAGTTGCGCATATTCTGCATCATCCCCCTTTGGAAATCTCTTGATGAGGATGTCAACAGAACCCGATTTGTCGCGATAGTTGATTTGTTTTGTTACATCGTAGCTGTTGACATTTTCCCACAATATAAATTTTGTTACCTCTGCTTTTTTGATGATATCGTTGATTCTTCTCATCTTTTCGCAAGCTTTGGTGTATTCCTTGCGCAATCTTGCTTTTGATTTGAAATAGTCTAATAGTGCCATAGTTGTAAGTTTTTTAATGTTATTGGTTGTTCTCTTCGTCGAAGCAGAGTAGTTTGTCTACCTCTTTGCTGAACTCCATGAGGTCTTTGTGAAAGTTGATGCGGTCCTCGCGAGTGTGGAATAGTCGATTAAACTCAATTGCCATAATGTCGAAATGGCGTTGAATGGTTTTCGACTCGTGTTTGATGTTTGGTAGCATCAGACCATGCTTGAGGAGTATGTCGGTGTATCGTTCGAGATATTCATTAGCGCATGAGTGGAGCAGATATACTGCCGATAATAGACGATTTATCATCTCTTTCTCTTCGGGTGTGATATTTGCAATTGCCTCTTTTACTCGTTTTGATACAGGGCGATGTTCTTTGTCCATAGTTTAATTGTTGTTTAAATGGTTATTAAAAAATGTAGGCTACTAACTTCACAGCCCTCGCCTACGCAAGATTATGGAAAATAAAAAAAGTGATATATCTGTTATTCTGCTTTAGTTTTAATCCAAGAGGTTTGAAACTCTAGTTCACGCATACGATATTCTGGAATGTTCTGTCCTCGTTGCGAGAGGTATATCAATCGGGTTGTTGCTGTCGATTGCCATAGGTGTAGTGCTTCAATCACCTGTTCGGTTACATCGAGGTATTCCATTGCTTTTTGGCGTATGCTGAGTGGTGCGTTTTGATGACTTTGTGCATAGCTTTCGCAAACAACCCATAAGCGAACTGTTACTGTCTCGCGTCGCCAGTTGTGATTTACCTCGGCACGCGCTTCGGTAAAATCAATCAATACGGCTGGGAATGCCACCGATGGACGGAGCGGTTGCTCGAATTGACCTATATTGAGGTCGATGTATTTCACAGAAGGTACCATCTCTTTGATACGGTCTTCAATTTCTAAGAATAGTTGTTTTGATACAGTCATAGTTCTATGATTTTTTTGATTTCTTGTTCGACCATTTCTCTTACCTCACGCTCAAGTTCTATGCTCACGCCCATAAATTGGCGCTGTGGCATCTGAAATCCTTTACCTCGTCCTGCTCGCTCGCCAAAGTTGTGCACCGATGCGTATTCGGCGGTGTTGCTTATGCGAACTCTCATGGGCGACACTTCGGTGGTGAACGACTGGAACAGGTGGTTGCGTGACGAAAGAAGTGTTTTGTATTGGTTTCGTGCTCGACGACTCGGTTTTGAGAGTCGTTTGGCTGGTTTCCATGGCTTCAAAGTGCCGTTTTGGTAACCGCTAAGCTCGAAATTGCGTTGAAATATTCGTTTGGCGATAGCCCCAGCTCGCACACCAAAACCTCGGTTGACGAATTTCTGTATCTCTGCCTCTTGTCGTGCAATGCGTTGTGCCATTTCTTCAGGTGTCATATATCAATCAAATTTTATGGTTAGTTGATTTTTTTCTTGCTCGTCTATCTGCTTGAGTAGCGTTTTATATGGTATGGTCAGATAGTTGAAGAATGTGCTACGCGAAAGGCGAAACCTCTCTTCTATCTGGTTTTTATATATCCACTCGGCAGTAGCTCCATGCTTTTTATGCTCAAGATATACCTCGTTGACATCTTTTACTCGTAACAGAAAATTTTTTGGTGTGTAAGCCATCGTTATTCCAATTTTTTGTTGTACCTTTGTAGTCGCTAACTGTAAAGGCTCTGACTTCTATTGGAAGTTGGGGCTTTTTTCTTTTTACGGAAAGGTTGGATCCAACCATACTGAATGTTCGTACTCATAAGGGTCTGCTTTATAAGGTTCGACTTCTACTATTCCGCGTGTGCGTTTTACGACTCTGCCAGAGCCTCGACAAACTGGACATTCTAGTTTATGCCCCTCTTTGTTGAGATAGCCTACGCCTTGACAATTCAAGCAAAGTTCTACTTTCTTATAATCAAAATTCGTTTTCATGATTGCAATTTGTTGTTAGTGTTTTAGGCTTCGGTCATTCCCAATGGAATTGCTCGCCATTCGCCTGTCTTCTCATCACGCACATCGGCACGAATGTATTGTTTTGAGATTTGTGGTTGATAGGCCTCTTCGATGATACGAACTCCTTCGATGAATCTTTCGTTACCACTGTCTTGTGCCATTTTGCGAAGTTGTAGCACTCGGCTGGCTTTCAATGTGCCTTTTTGGTCTTTGGCTAATAGTCGCATCACGGCGTTCACCAATGCACGACTCTCATCGTCTTTTGCCAATCCCTCGATGTAGTTTTTCACCATTTCAATACCTTCGTTCACTGTGTCGCGATAGGCATCAATAACATAATAGCCTACACGAACACGAGCTGTGCCGTCGGTGGATGTAAATGTGTGGCTTTGTTGGTCATCTTCACGAAGTCCGAATAGTTCGCTCTTGAGACTGATTGCCTCGTTGAATAGTTCGCGGATTTCGCGTTTCTCAACCGCAAGATGTTCACTCACTCGTTGCAAGCGTGGCAATGCAAGTGCAATGGAGTCATCGACCAATTGTGCATACGCTTTTCGGTCTTGTTTGCGTTTTTCTTCTGCCTCTTTTCGTTGTTTTTCGGCTTGAAACTCACGAAGCGCAGCCATCTCCTCGGCTGTCAATTCTACTGTTTGTTTTACTACTTCCATAATGTTTGATGTTTTAATAATTAGTTGAGATATTCTTCGTTTATGTTTGATATATCTGTTACGAATGTTACTTTTGTTGCGTTGAGGTCTTTCGTTCGATAGTTGAATGCGTTGTACAAACTACGCAACTTGTCGAGTGGTATTTTGTTGAAATACTCGGTTTGCGCTGCTCGACATGCTGTAGCTTTGATTTTGTCGATGTTGGCTTCATATTTCATTGCTTTGAAATAGCTGCTTATTGCTACGATTAGTCGCTTACGCCAACGATTGAGTTCCTCGTGCTTTGGGTCGGTCAATCGGTCTAACTCGTTGCATAGTTGCATCAGTTGTTCGTTGCTTAGGTCTTTACTGCTTGTTACTCCACATCCCTCTAATATCACCTCTTTATGCTCTGACTTGATTCCAACTACGCCACACAATGTGTGAAATTTCTTTAGGAGTCGTTTATGCTCCCGTTCTCTGTGTTCTGACATAATTTTAGAGTTTAATTGATTTGTATTGTTATGTGTTGTGAATTTTTCTTGCTCCATACTCCCATATCACATACTCCTCACCACCGCCATATCGGCTTTGTGCTGTGGCTTTAAATCCCTCGACATTTATCTTCACATTGGCATCGTAGCGTATCGACTTGGCTACTTCGCCTTTGGGTTCTTTGCCTCCTGCATGGCTGATGAAGATGAATAGTGTGTGCCTATTGTTGTCGCGCAATCGTTTGTAGTCGGCGTAGGTCATACCTGTATATTGCACCGAATCAATTATCACCACATGTGGAGCTCGACGATGTCGTAGACGAACTTCGATATCGGCTATCGACTCTTTATCCAACAGAGTGAAATTGCGTTTTACTTCGCCATCGGTCATCCCAACCTGCGCTATTGCATCTTGTATCGACAACGACAATCCCTCCTCAAGTGAATTGTAGGCTACTCGGCAAAATGAGCATAGGTATTTGGCTAATTGAAATGCAAAGCGTGTCTTGCCATTGCCTGAGTTGCCCCAAATAATCCAACTACCTGTTTGCTCTGGCTGACCTATCAGTCGCTCCCACGCTCCACTAAATGGCAATATCTTGGGCGAATAGTTCTGTATGTCGTGTATGGTTAAGGCTTTCTTTATCTTCTTCATGATTTCAATGTTCTCTTTTTGGTTAGTGCATGTACTTTGCGCTTCACCCTACGCAGGTCGCTTTCACTATCGGCTACCACTATATCTACATCTCGACTCTCCACAATGCCGTTTGCTTCACATATTGCCGCTATATCTGCGGCATTAACCCCCTTTAGTTGTACACACTTGCGACCTAATCGGCTCCATATCTCGTTGTAACCTTTTTTGTTGAGTTTTATGCCTTTGCGAATGCGCTTTTCGAGGTGGTCGGTGGCAAGTAACACTATGCCACATTCGTCTTCTAATTGATTGTAGAGTGTGATGAAGAAGTAGAACACTTGGTCGCTGAGTTTGTCGGCTTCGTCGAGTATAAGCAATGGTGCATCTTGGGTCTTCAAGGCTCTCACTGCTTCAATCATCATTTCACTTACGGTGTAGCCTGTATAGTCGCGACCAAGCGAAGTGAGTAGTTCGGTGAGAAACACCTTACGATTCCAATACTCATTGCAACATAGCATATATGAGCCTTTGTTTTTGGCTGTGTATTGTGTTGCTGCGAATGTTTTACCACTACCTGCTTCGCCTGTGATAGCCATTACGAGGCTATTCTCTTTCACATCGGCAAGCAACATCATCATCTGTCGATAATTGTTGGTCTCTACGGCTTCCCAACGATTCTCTTTATAACCTATCTGGGTTGCTACGTTGCGCCACATGGCATCGGTTATTAAGTCCCAATTCTCGTTCAATATCTGCGACACGGTGGCTGATGACACGCCTTTCATTGTGTTGGCGGCTTTGTTTTGGCTCTCATAACGCTCGCAATAAGTGCGGAGAGCGCGCTGAATTTGTTGTTTTTTTATTAATTCCATAATACTTATTTTAATAAATGTCATAAAGGTCGTTGAGGGTTATTGTTTCGTCTGCTACTATCTCTGCTTCTTCTATTTGTAGTCGTTCTCGGTTGCGCTGATTCTTGTGTTGTCCTTGCGAATCGGTTATAAGTAATTTTTGTAGTGTCTCAAGTTCTTTTGTTGTGTGTTGTTCGATGAAGTTTGTCGCTCTCTCTTGATATTCACAGATGCGTTCGGTGTTGCGTTCTGATTGTTGCCTGTTGAACTCTCTCACTCGCATCAATTGTTCGTAGTCACCTTCGGTGCGTTCTGACAATGCCATCGGTTGTACATATTTCTCTTCTAATAAAAATTGCAAGGTGTGGTCTTCGTTCACTGCCAATGCTCGACTCATGTCATCGGGGTCATACATCACCTGCCAGCGTGTCGATGTGTGTTCTCGGAATTGTGGATTGAAACAATCGTAGTCGTATTTCTTACCTTCTATCGTTATCTTCAAACCGCTACCTTGCATCAAATTGCGATGTCCTGTGGTTGCTCCGAAATGGAGTAGGTATTGCTGCATCGACATCGGCAATAGCTTGTCGGCTGGTATCTGATTGAATTGTGCTATGTATGCCTCTCGTAGTTCTGCTCGCTCGGCTTCTATTGCCATTGCCAATTGTCGGCATACTCCGTCATAGTCAGGAAACTCTTTTTTGTATTTGTTCAAGAACTCTACGTTTGGTTGTGATGTCTTTCTGGATGTTACACCAAAGCCTGACCAATTGGGCTGTATCTGACAATATTTTTTGTTGAAGCGCAAGAACCAAGGTTCTATCACCTTTGCTTTAGCGTTGTGGGCTTTGGCTGGGGTTACTTTGTCGCCTACTGAAGCATAGAGTGGCATCATTGTTCCTATTGCATATCGGTCTGATTGCACTTGTGCTGTGCGGTACATTTGCCCGAAGAGTTCTTCGGTATGGCGCATGGCGTTGCGTAGTGCCTCTTTGGTGAGTTCGGGTGTCTCATGGGTGCCGATGGCATAACCTACAGGATATTTGTTGTAGGCATCAAGCACTACTACTATCGTTGGTCGGTTGTGGTAGGTGGTCCGATTTTTCTCTTTTACCTGATACATCAACTCAGCATCCCAACCATCCAGCGTCCAATACATCAACGGAAGACTCGGTGCACGGCGTTTCACTTGCATCGCTCGATTGTTCTGCTGCGCTTGTGTGCCATGACGACGAGTGTATATCACATCTTGCAATTTGTCGCGCCATACGGCTACGCTTGCGCCTGTTATCTTCTTCCAATTCATATTCTCGGCAAGCATATTGTACAAACTTGCTACTTGAGAGTTGTCGAGATTGCGCGGGTCTGAAATCAATGTTGCCAATATCGCTTCTTGCTCATCGTTACCTACTTTAGCTGCATTACGATTGTTTTGTATATAGGTCTTATGTATAAGACTCTCGTATCCCTCTTGCTGATATGCCTGACATTTGCGCTCAAGACTGCGTGGATTGGCTGGCAATTGATGTGGATAGCGTGTGCGGTCTATCTCTTGAACTATCTCGGCTACCTGACTCCAAAGTTTTTTGGCTTTCATGCCCATCACCTGACGCTTGTGCTGCACTCGAATCATATATTTCTGAATTGCATCTATCACTATTGCATTGGCATAATATTCCAATCGTTTCTCTTTCGATAGGTGTCGCCCATCATCGAGGGTGTATTCGTCATAATAGTTGGCTGCCTCTGCCGAGTCTTCTATCAACACAGCTATCTCATTTATGCGTGCTATGTCGTGAACCGTGCCACCTGTGCTATTTTTTATCATAGCATCTATTTGTTGCTTGAAGCGCGATGGCATACTCTCGTAATCTACCAAAGCAGGAGTATTCCGACAACCTCGACGTACCACACGAATGTCTTTGCGTGCCGATAGCTGGCGATAGTTGGTCGATGTCAATACTCCCATCGTTACCAGCCATTCTGCTTCTACACATAATATGTTGTTGTAATACTCCATTCTTTAATTTTATTAGTATTAAATAATTACCAGATGAATTGTCAATACTGGTCTGTCATTCAATGTTGAAATTCTAATGCTATCTTCCGTGCAATGGATGTTATGCGTAATTCCAAGAGTTTGTATAGAATTTCTTTTGCGATAAGTGAAACTTTCAACATAGTCAAGTACAATTCCCATCATTGAGTACCTTTCAATTTTAGGATAACACACTTTCCTGTCAAAAGGAAATGTTGCCATTAACCACAGTGCCCAATCAGGCTGTTTACCATGCTTTTCTACAATAAATTTTACCATACTGCTTTCAATTAGTCTTTGTTCTTAGCCTCTTTATACTCCTCAACTGCCCACTTCATCATCAACCCCGACAACACAACGAACGTAAGATTTGCTAACTGCCAGGTCTGAAACCCATGCACCACGATTGCTCCAACGAGCGACACGGTCGAGCATCCCAATACACAAGATGCCAAAACCAATTGTACGATTGTATAACCCTTTTCACTCATAATTAAATATTGTTTAATTGTTGTTTAAATTGTCATCTGCTATTTATCTCCAACTTCCGCCCCACCAAAGTGCTTTATCGCCGTGAATCGTATCCGCTCCGCCAGTGGAGTGTTCTTCTGATAGGTGCATGCCTCCCATACCATTTTCGGACTGCACCCCAACGCTCGTGCTATCTTTACTTTTGCTCCTATCGGTAGCAAGATTTCATGTCTATTTTTCATATTCTCATTTTTTTTTGTTATCTTTGCAAGCGGTAATGTTCGTTACTGCGTTGCAAATTTATAGAGATATTTCAATATATGCAAGAAAAATTGAGAGAAATTTCAATAATCAAGCAAAGAATTTTGACTTTCCTTGATTTTATGG
>JAEIGA010004010.1_pt1 | contig 22841 bp, 15 predicted proteins | sample 9270691 | NCBI WGS metagenome assembly JAEIGA01 (sample SAMN17057246, study PRJNA624740) | gut metagenome | biome: biome; isolation source: fecal sample | host: Bos grunniens | place: China: Xizang | collected 2019 | reverse complement strand
GATGCACCAACTGTGTCATTTGTAGCAGCACTTGTGTATACCGATAAAATGTTATAAGTAGAAGATGTGCGTTTAATCATAACATATTTATCTTCTGACAGATTCAAAAAATTACCATTTTTACCCTGTACGCAGATATAATAATTATCACCCTCATTGGTAACAATTTTACCGTCATCAGTTTCTCTATATGTAATATAATCGACAAAATCAAACGTAATATTATTACTTAACTCGTTTACTAATGTAGACCTTTCTTCACTGCCACTATATTCTTTAATTAAATAATTTACATATTTATTTTCATATGGTTCGGTGGCGTTTAACACTGTATTATAAAATTTTGTCTCCCTATTTTTATTGGTCATCACGCCGTCAAAATCGTCGGACTGTGTTGCTTTTATTGGATTGTTATAAAAAGTTAAATAACTTTCATCATCATATTTCCCGTTATTTGTAATACCATTATAAACCTTACATTCAACCCTACCTGACATTGTGTAATCAGAAGCAGCAGGACTTTCCGTTCCATCAGCATCTGTTTCAATTACAATACATCTATTTTGCCATATATAAAACTTAAAATCACCATAGAAAGGTCTTTTCACCACTGGGTATACTACGGATGGGTAGAATAAACCATACATAGGGTTTTCGGTATTATCATATGTTAATTTTGTGCCATTATAAACGTGGAACTGTAAATCTCCTTCTGGTAATGGTTTAAATATATACCCATAACCTTTACCAAAATCATTATTCTTATTAATGTAATTAATACTATTTCCTGATAGATAAGCAGAAGGATTACCCATAACTACTGTGCCATTATAAGCAAGAGCACTGTAATGAGTTATTTTCTCACCATCAATATATGTTAATGTAGGAAAATAAGAATATTCATCATCAACAATATAACCACTACCCCAACTGTTAGGGTCTTCGCTACAACCAACATTTTCGGTGTCAACACCATCAATATTTTGTGGACAACCCCAAACTACTTTATTACCATTTTCAGCGAAAACTTTATTAGCGAATGTTTCTCCTATTTTAGATGTGTTATTAAATGTTGATATTTTCTCGAACCATCCATATCTATTTTTATCCTCCCACCACTTACTACTAAACCCATAACCGCTAACACTTAATGGTATTGACATATTGTCCCCATTTTTTGTTCCCATATATAAGCCTAAAGATGCTCCATCCTTAGCCATAACATCTTGCATAAAAATATCATTTGTTTTTGAGTCACAAACATATCTCACATACAAACGATAGGCCGTATTTGCTGATGGTACTGAAATTGTATATGCACTTCCATTTTTATTATTAAAGGTTACACCGGTATTAACATCCTTCTCAGAACCATTAGCGTTTATTTGCTTTAGTACAAAACGTAATGGTTCTTTATCGGGTAATTCATCTATTTCAACATTATTAACTTCAATATAACCACCAATGAGTATTGGATTTGACTTTAACCCACTTATATTTCCAATTATATTAAAATCATGAATTATGCCTTCATATGAAACTAAGTCTGTCCCTACAGATGCTGTTTTTGAATATTCTACATCATTAGCATCTCTAATAACGACAGTATAATTACCTAATGGCATATTTTCAAGTGTAAAAAAATACTGATTTAAAAGTTCCGTATCACCTTCTGTTTCAGTAATAAGTTCATCTACTGTCTTTGTGTCATTATAATATTTAATATAACGATAAGGTGTTTCCACATTTACAGTAGATATATTAATATCAGCAGTACCATCACACATATTTATTTCATCTATAATTGATATGTTTACAATAGGTTGTCCTGCAATTAATTTACCATTCTCACATTCAGAGAAGAACTGTTTATTAAATTCATCGATAGCGGTTGCACCATTTTTAAGACCAAAATAAAAATAATAACTATTCTCATATTGTGGTAGATACATATAATTTCCATTTGTTATGAGAAACCTTCTCATTTGTTTTTGGTTGTTTTTCTTTAAGTCATCATATGATAACCCAAATCTAAACATATAATAATCAAGACTTGTATCTTCAATAGTTCTTGTTTGTGTATTTACAGTTTCGGCGGCATCATAATCATCACGATAAATGCCCAATGCTATACCAAACTTTTTAAATATATTATCATTTTCTCTTGGTACCGTTATATTGCTATTATATAATTTACTAACATCAACCACATTTTTGAATGTACCATCAAAATTAACTGGCTTTATAAAATTAAAATCATATATTTTATAACCATTTACAGGGTTTGTTTTCGTTGCTAATAAACGTTTATAGTTCATTGTCGCAAACATTGTTCTAAAATCCTCGCCAACAATATCATCCCCAGATATAAACCCAGTTGGGACTGTATACGCATATTCTAAATCATTGCCTTTAAAACTAGAAACATCCTCTTTTCTTTGAGACATATTAGCACCTACCTCACAAATTCTTGAAAGGTTGATGCATGATTTTATATTTGTCTGAGAGTTTACACAACTTAATCCTAAAAAGTGCCCACCTGGATAATATAACTGTTCTGGTGTTATAGCCCCTTGTCCAGGACCAGTATAATTCCAAGAAATACCAGCCGCTTCTGTTAAAGCGATTGTGTCACTTAATTCGTCTCCATCATAATTTGTATCATAATTAAAATCTTTAGCATTAGCATACGCTGCAAGTTCCCCTGTAAGCCCACTTTCTGTAGGTACTACCTCCACTTTTTTATTAGGGTCTTTCATACTATTGGACCCAGAACATAAAGTACCATTTCCTGCATATAGCCAACCGTTTGTTTCCATATTAGTCAACGCTAAATTTGTTGGCATAATATATGATGTGCTTGAAAGATACTTAAATGCTTGTGGTATACCATAAATGTCGCAATCATTCAATGAACCCAATAGAATTATATCAGTAGCAAATAAATTAACCTTTCTTGCATTTGGAGAGGTACCTATTGTCCACTCACAAGGTTTCATATAATATACATGTTGCCCCTTAAGTGTTGTTTGTTCGTGGCAAATACCTCCATTTTTACCAAAAATGGTTTTTTGCGTTAAACCTCTTTGTTTGTGAAGATTGTTTGGGGCCTTAAAACTATAAATATTTAATACTTTTTGTACTGGATTATCAACATTCGTAAAAACACCTCTATCATTTATAACAGTATTTTTTGCAGCAATTGTACACTGTTGAGTGTATCTTCTTGTTTTAGAAAATACCTTGGTGTCATCCATACACCCTTTTATCTTTGCTTTTGCAAATGTGATTCCGAGGAATGTCTTTTTAGGACGAATATACCTCATAAATCGAGGGAAATATAAAGTACCATTAATCCAATCATTATAAAAATCGAAATTAATGACTCTATACTCCATAGCAAGATTCATTTCTACACAAGATATTAAATAATCAGTATGAACAGTTAAACAAATAGGTTCTTCATCTGACCCCCCAATTTCTTCGTTATTTTGGACATCTATTGATTGAGGGTCGTCATCAGCTCCCGATTCGTACAATTTTTTTAGCGTTTGTGATAATAAATCATATTTTTCACAACCAGGCGGAACCGCGCCAGGAGGACTCCATAAATTAGCCCTAAACATAGGTGCAAAATACCAGTTTTCCAAATCAGGGCATAAACCTTCTTTGAGTACACTCATGGATAACTCGGTGGCTTTCTCATACAACCCAGGAAATGGGTAAACTCCAACATCCCACTTCCATATATGAAAACCAATGAAAGTATTTCCAATATCGGATAGCATATTTCCTATTGCCGATATAACTGTATTTATAATACTAATGATAAAAATAAAAATTTTTAACAATGCACACATAATTGTAAACATAAACGGTAGTTTAATGCGTATATTGTTATATGGCATAGGATTATTAGAACCATAAAAATTACAGTTCTTTATACCAGTAAATTTCTTTTCTTTCCACCCACCGACTTTTCTCTTCTGAAAACGTGGAATATATGATTTAACTGAATACACATTATTCCAAAAAAGGTCTCTAAAAGAATCCTCTCTTGTCAAACTACCAAATTCATAATCATATTTTTCATATGTACCATTATCTAAATTTTGTGGATTATGTGGCACAAGTACTTTTGCTCTAAAGTAGTTATCCACATTTTCCTCATTATCTTGCATAGAAACACGAAAACGAACCCTTGTTCTTGTAGGAAGTCCCTTAGATGGGTCATCTGTTGGCACCATATTACCATATTCATCGGTCATCATATAATCAAGATTCATAGGTATCTGATAACACCAAACACCATTTCCATCGATTAATTGTGTACCTTTTACTTGGAATTCTTCAACCACATTTGAAGGTGTTTTTCTAATCATTTCAATTGTACCTTCACCTGTTGTTAATTCCTCCATATTACCCATGTTTTCAGTGGCAATACACTTCTTTGATATACCCTGAGATGAGTTATCACTAATAACACTACCAATAAAAATACAAGTCGGTTCAAATTTAAATGCTACATCAATATCCGCTCGTGTGATTCCTATTTTTTCTCCTAAAGTAGAATTTCCCCAAAATGGTTGTACATTTACAACTTGGTCTTGAGTAAAAATTTGGCTTAAATTAGAATAAGAAGTACCATCCTTAAACATATTTGGATTTTCAAATTGCTCTATTGTATAACCTTTATAGACAAAATCTCTTGGCCTCTGTGATAAAATCCCGCAATCGGATAAATCAAGGTCCATATGTAAAGTATGATTACCAACAGGCACTCCCATAATAAGATAGTCTCCAGCATTGTTTGTTCTTGTTGTGTATTTATAATACTTATCAAAAACTTCTAATACCACATCATTATCCAATGCGTATCTCTTGTTTGGGAATGTACCTACGATTTGATGACAATCACCTACCTGTTCATTCGGTAATAAATTATATCTAACGCCATTTCCATCTTTTGACGTTGGAGAAGTAAATGGATATAACTCCCTAACTTTTATACCATCTTCACTATCAGACGAAATAAAAATAGAAAGTTTAGCATTAGGAATACCAAAGCCGTTGTTCGCAAAAACGCGGCCAACAACGACTCCGTAATTAGAATTATGTAATTTATATGTGTCAACACTATCTATCTTAACCGAAAGTATATCAAATGTATCATAATCTTGCACTAAATTTGCATCTAATGTCAAGTATTCAGTGTCTAAATCGGTTCCAATTTTAGTGTTAATTCTATATGACTTATTAATTTCTGACATATATTACTTTTTAATCTTAATCAAATTATCGATAGATATTGGTTTATTAGTTAAACACTTACGTAGTAATAAGTATATAAAAACTATTGGTATAAATGGTAAACATACAATCCATATTAACACTTTTTTAAAAAAAGTTTTAATTTTACCTGATATATCTGTTTTTTTTGTGGACCTTATATTTGTACCATAACGTTGTTCAACACGATTTAAATATTTACTAACTTTACAAGCACAAGCCATATTATCTTTCCTTAATCTTTATTCGTATATCATCTTCGGGATATTTAATTTCCATCATAGTATCCCCTTCGTTATATAAAATACCATCTGTCGCATCCAAATCTATTTCTGACCTATCCTTATCACTACCATCTAATGTTTCCTGTAAAATAGGTGATTTTGAATAGTTAACCCCTTGCTCATGATAAACTCTTAATGATATAAGATTTATAACCCCATCAACTTTACTAATTTCTTTTTCCAAGTCGCCAATATAAATTTCTTCGCCCATTATATGATTATTAACATCCATATAATTTTTTATAATATTAACGACATTTCTTAAAACATCGGCCTTGTTATAATTTTTATCAGCAATAATGTCAGCCTCAAAAGAAAGATTTATGATACGCCCCGCCTTTATTTCGATATAATCATTAATCATTCTATATGCTGAAAGATAATCTTCTATATTTTTAATTAAGGTTACAGGTAAAGAAGTATCTAATTTCGCATTATGGTCTATTCCAAGAAGATAAACCATTATTTTATTATTTTCCTCAGCAACACCAACCCTAAATGGAGTACCATATTTTGGTGGTAACATCAAAATTCTGTCAATATAATCTTTTATTGTAACACATCTTTCCTGAGCAGCATTATGATACTTAATAAGGTATCTTAATTCTTTTTCTGTTGGCATATCTTTTCCCGAAATCGATGGTGTTGTATTTTCGGCACTTAATGACTTTAAAACTTTTTCAGCGTCTTCTTTATTACCCCTAAAATCAGCATTTAAATATGTAATTTTATCAATCGCACCTCGTGCCACGTTACTTGCTTTTCCACCACCGACTCTATAAAGAATAAAAATAGTAGAGTTTGGTGATGGTAGCACTCCTAAATTTTTATTGTTTAATATTTTACTCATTTGCCATTTAGCAAATGATGAAGCATCGTTTCCAATTGTGGCATTACCACCATCAATGCCAGCACCAAAAATAACTTTTAAATAACCTTTATCTGTATACTCAGTTATAAACTTACGGTCTATTGGCTTCCATTCTCCCTTCGTAACAGAACTAGTCACGACAGTTTTGCTGGTATCTATAGTATATCCGTATTCATACACCAATGGTTTTCCTTCCTTAGTCTTTTCTGACCAAACCCATTGTTGAGCAAGATTATCAACTTCATAAAAACGTCTTACGTTGGTACAACCGTCACTGTAAAATGTACCATAACTAGGGCTAATAGTTGCATTTGTGCCTTGAACTTCAACTATTGATTCTACATTCATAACATTTTCAACTGGAATGATAATTTCCATAAACGGTTGAACATCGCTACTATGCACAACTTGCCTATACACTCTTGTCTCGCCAGCCGTAACTACAGATAATTTTGAAACGGTATATCCCGTAATGATACCATTTGTATTTAATTTTGGCGATACTATTCTGTTACTAACCCCATTTTCATCAAATTGGCTTGCAAAATCTACATCACTCAACAATTCAAACTGTTGTGACGCCGAGCCAAATCTTGTTCCTCTTTTAATGATAGGTGCAACACCATAATCAGGTAGATTACTCTTAACAGGCAATGTAACAGTAATCTTCATTTCTGCCATCGCTCCCTTAGGACCTGGTATTTTAACACCATTATTCCTTGCAAGCGCATATAATGATGCTTTCTCTTGAGCACTATCAATATTGGTTTCTTGATATACTCTATCTATGTGATAAGAAAGATTATCCGCTATATCGGCAGCTACATCTATCTGCCAAGCCGCAATAGAAGCATCATTAAATGAAGTACTTAAGTCTGGGTAGTATTTTTCAGACATTGCTATGAGTGCTTCCTTATAATCAGCATATGTTCTATTAAGATATGAAATTTTCTTCTCCATAATATTAAAGTTTTACCGCTACAGTTGTTATTTCTGTTTTATTCCCTCGTTTTATACCGTATTCTACCATTACTATAATGCCGTTATCACCAGATTCATCATTATAAATTGAAACATCTCTAAACTCAACCGATGGTACATATTTATTTATTTGTGCTGTTATCTCGCTTTTAACGTCATTAAAAGTTAAAGCATCTGATGGGTTAAATATATACTTCACTAAATTTGTACCAAAATCAGGGTCCCTTAATTTTTGACCCTTTGGGGTGAAAATAACGTGCATAACCTGAGATTTAACACCTTCAGCAAGCGTGTTATTTAAATCAATATATGTACCATCATCATTGTTTGCTGTAAATGGATATTTTATACCATATTTTTGTGTTAATGCCATATTACTTCTTTTTCTTCTAATAAATAGTTAAGGGTGTATTTTTACCCTATGTTATAAAGTAATGATAAACACTTAAATAATAAACAAAAAAGCACGATTACTCGTGCTTTTGAATAGGTAAATAGCCACAAAGTGTTAAAACTTTTGTTAGCATATGTGGCCTTTTTATTTCCGTTTTCACTAACCCTCTATCATATGCCATATGTATTTTTACCATATTAATGATATTGTTTTTAATATTACTATCATCCTTTATACGAACACAATAAGCACGCTCTAAATCGCTAATGACAGATGTAGATATATCACTAACTGCATCTACTTGTAGCATATGTTTTTCTGTGTAATCTTTTTGAAAAGCCCCATACATTATTAGTCCGAAATCCACATCATCTATTCCAGTTCCTAAACCTTCTTTTAAAGTTTTTAATAGAAAAACATTTTCAATTAAAAAACGCGGAATTATTAAATAATGGCCACACCCAAAAGGTACTGATTTACTTTTATTATTAATTGTCACGTGGGAATTATATAATACTGTTTCATCTATATCTTCAAATTCTAAAAATTGTTTGATGGCATCCAAATTAACATATGTACTTGTATTAGTTCTAAACACATAATCATATTCAATATTATTGTTCACTAAGTAATGAAATACTTCTATTGTTTTAGAATATGTGTCTGTTAGTTTATCCCCGCATTTTACTGTAAGAACTTTTTTGTTATCATCATAAGATTCATATTCTCCGCCACGATAAAAAATAATTGTTATGTTTTCTAATTCATTATTCATCAATGGTTTAGCCCAAGTTTCTCTAATTACTTCTTCTTCAACAATAAACCGTTCTTCTTGACAAGACATAACTAATATTATCCCTTTCTTTGGCATTATGTATACATATTATCTTCCATCTTTATATAAGGGGTTTTAAAAATTCTATCTTCAGCAAAATTGTGCTGTAACCAAAGTGTCCATATTCTTTCAGACAAGAAACCTCCTATAGAACATTGCCACTGTATTGCCTGTTGTGGTACTTGTTTAGGGTCTGGATATCTTTGATATTTTCCCACCTCAATATTATATCTAACATGTTCTACTAAGTCTTTTTCACTTCTTATGTTAGACAAATGCAAATAACCATTAAGACAATTAAACAAGAATTGGCAATATCTATCATAGTCTTCTGCTTTCATAACGAAACCATTTGAATAATACAGATTAGGGCCATTCTTAATATATTTATCATAATCTTCTGAATATTCAGGATAATACATTTTAACCGCAATCTCAAGAATAAGAAGGTCATCAAGGCAATTAGAAAATGCATAGCCCTGTTCTACAGTATCAGCAGAAATAATCATTGGTTCTTCCACAGTTGGGGTCTTATGTGATGGGTGATGAAACGGTTCACAGGTAATGACATCATACTTAGAAAAAACTTCTTCAAAATTCATGGTGTCTGTTACCCCACTAAGCGGACGTCTATATTGCATTTGTCCTTTATACTTTGCATCCTTAATGTTTTTCCAAATCCAATAAGTTCCTGTATTTTCTATATAGAAATAATTACCACTTGATATGTTGTCACCAGTATTATCTTTAAGTTCGCAAATTCCAGTTCTATTATGAGCACCAACCTGAAGTGGGGTAACAACTTCATCATCTAAGAATTTATAATCTTTTTTATCATAACACAAACTAAAAATTTGTACGTCTTTGTTTTTAACCCCTTCAAAAGTGTTTCCTAAAAGATGTGACATATCAACCCCAAGTTCTCTCTTAAAAATTTCGACTTTTTCTTTAGTAACCTCATTTGTTCTAAAAAATCTTGTTTCAACTAAATTAGCAATTCTTGAACCATCCCAAATTTGGTCTGGAAACCCTCTTTTCATTTTTTCACAATATTCCTCAGCAGTCTTTGTCGTATAATGCCTAAAAAAAGCGTTTCTAAAACTTATATTTGAAAATGGGGATTTACTCATAACTTCTTCCCCTTTGTCATTACAACATTTTAAACCATCATTACTTGGAGTATGTGGGGTTTGGCTAAAAGTCATTGCTAAACCACTTCTAACAATTGAACTTATATGTGCGTTTTCAGGAAAATCATAGGCGACCTTGGTGTCAAACGGAATTGGCTTGGGAAATCTTAATAGCAATGGAATGTCTTCATATTTTGTTTTCCCACAATCACCAAATGTCATCAAATTAAGATGTATCATATCATAATTCTCGAACATTTTTTCAGATAAAAACTCACCAACACTATTATGGCTGGTCAAATGAAGGTATTCATCACCACAATCAATGAATAACACCCAATCATATTGCGAGCCTATTGTGCTATAACATTCATTATATGCATCCAATTGGCAATTAACTTTGCCACGATAATCTACAATGTCAACATATCCCTCTCTTACATAATTACCAATTACATCTTCAAAATGTTCGCCATTAATGTCGTTATTATCGTATATTCTTATATGACTAACACCTATTCTCTTATGCCATTCTACATATTCTCTTACATATCGGTTTTCATTTTTGCCAATACAGCATATTAGTGTTTTTACATCATTATTAATACCCATACTCAATATATTATCTTTTTCTTCGGTCCATTTATTATATTTAAAAAATGCTTTTTTAAGTTGTAATTTATATGCTAAGTTGTGATTTCTATCTGGGGTACCTACTAATATTTTTTGTAGGTATTCCTCGGCTGTTTTTGTCGTGAAATGTTTGATATATGCCTCTTCATAGTTCATAACAGAAAACGCAGAATCTTCAATTCTTTCGCCAATATTATTGCAACTACATCCATAGATTACAGGATTATGTGGCGTCTGCCAACGAATATACCCTAAGCCACCCCTAACTATTGATTTTATATGATAGTTTTGTGGAAATTCATAATAAAGATTAAGATTTAAATCACACGGAACTGTAAATCTTTCTAAAACTGGCTTGTTCTCATATTTTACTTTATCATTATCACCATAAATCATCCAATTAAGTTTCAATAGATTAAACCCATTAAATTTTTCTTGTGAAAGATACTTATCTATAGTGTTATGTTTCACTAAAGTTATATACTCATCTATATCCATAAATGCTATCCAATCATAAACACCCCCATATTCACTATAACATTCGGAATAAGCATCTAATTGTGCGGAACTAAGATTTCTATAATTTTTTAAAATAACAAACCCATCATCGATATAATCACTAATTACATCCCTAAAATCTTCTTCACCGTCATAATTATTATCGTATAAACATATATTAGTGAAACCAATATTTTTATAATATTCAACATAATCTCTAATATAGAGATTTTCTTTTCTACCTATACAACATAAAAGAATCTTCATATCTTTATTTAAATAACTTTTATAAAAATATAAAAAAAAGGACTTTTGTCAAGTCCTTTATTCTATTTCCAATAGGTATATAACCCTTTTTCTATTTCATAATTATCCCATTTAAATTGTTCTCGTTTTGGTTGCATTTTAGCCCATTCCCACATCTTTAACAACCCATCCTTTAACGATGTTGATTGTTTATATCCAAGAATTTCTTTAGATTTATCTGCCGTAGTAGTTGCGTGTTTTACCTCATGTCTTGGCTCTCTATATTCTACTTTATCATAACCTGTAATTTCACAAAGCGTTTTTGCCGCTTCATTAATGCTGTAACCAATTTCACCGCCCACATTAACAATCTGTTTTGATGCTTCTTCTTTTATCGCAGCATTCCAAAAACTTTCAAGACAATCATCAATAAACGAAAAAGCCCTTGTCTGCTCTCCATCACCATAAATCAACATTGGTTCATTATTTAGAATTTGATACATCCATATTCCAAGAACATTTCTATACCTATCCCATATGTTTTGTTTTACACCATATACATTATGCGGTCTAATAATACACCAATCAAGCCCAAAATGTTCACCCATTATTTTAATGTTTTGTTCACAAGCATATTTTGCTACTCCGTACGGGTCTATTGGGGATGGTTTGTCTTCCTCATCAAAAGGCTGTCCATCATTTTTTCCCCACCCATATACAGCCATAGAAGATGTATACACAAGGCGTTTCACATTATTTTTCACACATTCCTTTATAACATTATCTGTAGCCAACATATTACTTGCGTCATTGAACATTGGCATAAAATATGATAACCCCTCGGGAGCATACGCAGCAAAATGAAAAACATATTTGATATCGTGTTTTTTAAATATATCACTTAAGTCATCACAACTAAGGTCTCTTTTGTAAAACACAACTTTTTCATTAACATTTTCTATATAACCACCAAATAAATTATCAATACCAACCACCTCATATTCACAGTGATTTTCTATAATCCAATCCGCTAAACGAGACCCTAAAAGTCCCGCAACACCTGTTATTAAAATACTTTTATTCTTCATCAAATATTCGTTTACTTTTTATTGGTTCATCATCTACTACTTCGAAACGACTAAAAAAGTCATCAGCTACTTTTTGTTTTTCCTCCGTCCATTCGTTTTGGTCCCAAAAATATTGCATTATCTCTTCTTTGTTATGCCGAGAAGCATAATCCGCATATCCGCGCCTACCAAAACGTCTATAAAGAAACTCTTCAATACTTAACGTTCTATAATGTTTTATGAACGATAAAGTATAATCCATAACATCTTCACCCCCATCGCAATACTCAAGACCATTAACAGCATAATACTTACGTGGTTCGTTTATATAATAATGGTCAAGGCCATTAGCATCAAAGAATACAACTTTTATGTCATCCCCACAACATTTAACAAATACTTTCTTAACTTTATTGCACATTGTTTTATTTGATATAAAGTCAATCGGTAAAGTGGGTTTTAAAAAACGTTCTTGTACGGGTCTATTCTCATAATGCACATTGCCATTATCTCCATAATTAAGCCAGTTTATAAATACAGCAATTGCGTTAGGAAACCTATCCTCTGAGAAAAAATCGTCAAAACTTAAATCAGGGGATAAATACCAATATTCATCAACATCTAAAAAGCCTATCCAATCATAGTTTCTACTATATTCCTCATAGCACATATTATATGCTGTGACTTGATACCTATGTTTTCCCCTAACATCTTTATATAACACAAACCCATTTGCTATATAATCACCAATAACATTTTGTGGGTATTCCCCGTTTACGTCATTATTATCATAAAGAATAATATTCGCAACACCCATTTTATAATAATACTCAATCCACTCTCGCAAATATAAATTCTCCTGTTTAGCAATCACACATATCGCCAATTTCATATCGTATCTGGTTAAAAAATGTTATAAAATCATCATAAACTCCTGGTTCCTCATAATATGTTGCTTGTATATATTCGTCTATATTACCAGCGATAACAAGTTGGCCTATTATTTCACACTCTCTATAACTTCTCGCATATGCAGTTTCAACCATTTCCCCAGGGAACATTTCACTATACCATCTATTAGTTAAATGTGGAATAGTTCTATTTTGACGTTTACAAACCCTATCTAATTCCTGATACTTACCCCAAAAGAAAGTCCCACAATATACCCAAGGGTTCTTTTGATATAAATTATCTTTTACATATATTTCGTCAGCCTCTATTTCATTTGTCTTTAGCGAGCCGTAAAAGGTAAACCCATTTAAATCATTATATGGCAAATCAAATTCTAAGTTAAAATAATACATTGCTGCGACCCACATCTTAACTGTTTCAATAGGGTCTGTATCACTGATACCCTTATTATGCCCAAAAAATGTCACACCGTCAAGATTCTCCATCTGAATTGCAATCTCATTATAAAAAACTAATGATTCTCGATAATTTGTGTTATCATATATCTTAAAAGTAAGTTTTTTATGAAATATACTAACAACAAATTCTTCAATTCTTTGTATTAAATCATAGCGTTCTCTATCATCTATAATAATACAAAAAATCACTTCGTCAAATTTATGGATATATCTCTCCAATAATTTAAAATGCAGTTTATTAATTGGGTGTTCAAAACTATCATCGTTCACATAAAACGAATATATCATTCTTTTCGTATCTAAACTAATCATATTAACCTATCCTAAAATATCTTATTCCCAAAGTGCTTGGTATTGTCCCCATCAATACATTTCTTCCGTCCACAACAATATTATTGTTCATAATCCCAACAATTCGATTCCAATCGGGATTTCTAAATTCTTTCCATTCTGTAACCAATACTATTGCGTCAGCACCCTCTATAGCATCATACATTGAACTTGCATAGTAAATATCCCTATTTGTTATCCTCTTACAAACATCCATAGAAATTGGGTCATAGGCACGTATTTTTACACCTTCAGCCTTTGTGTACAAGTCTTCAATAAGAACTAATGATGGAGCTTCTCTCATATCATCCGTTTCAGGCTTAAACGCAAGGCCTAAAATAGCAATTGTTTTTTCATTAAGGTCGAAACCATCAATATTATTAAGTTTATTGAATAATAAATGCTTTTGTTCATTATTAACATCTTCTGTTGCAGATATGATTTTCATTTCACAACCATTTTCTTTAGCCGTTTGAATTAATGCTCTAACATCCTTAGGAAAACAACTTCCCCCATAACCACAGCCTGCATAAAGAAACTTGTCACCAATACGTTTGTCAGCGCCCATTCCTTTTCTCACCCCATTTACATCAGCACCAACTTTTTCACACAGATTAGCAATCTCGTTCATAAAAGAAATACGTGTTGCTAACATTGCATTAGACGCATATTTAATCATTTCAGCAGTTTCAATGTTGGTAAATATAACATTATCACCCCTTAGCATAAATGGCCTATATAACTCTTCCATTATTGACTTTGCATACAAGTCATTGCAACCCACAACTATTCTGTCTGGATAAAGGCAATCATTAATGGCACTGCCTTCTTTCAAAAATTCAGGATTTGAAACCACCGCAAATGGCACATCCTTTCCCATTTCAGAAAGTGTTTGAGATACGGTATCCAACACTTTTTTAGATGTACCAACGGGCACTGTGGATTTAGTGACAATAATATGTGTCATATCCCCATATATATGTTCACCAAATGCTTTTGCTGCATTAAGTACATAACTTAAATCTGCACTGCCATCTTCCCGTGGAGGGGTACCAACGGCAATAAATGTTACCGTAGAATCAGCAATAGATTCATATGTAGTTGAAAAATGTATTCTATTAGCTTTAAGATTTCTTACTATTAACTCTTCTAATTGTGGTTCGTAAATAGGCACAACGCCTTTCCTGAGCATTTCTATTTTCTCTACGTTAATGTCAATGCACGTAACATCATTACCCATATCAGCCAAACAAGCCCCATTAACTAAACCAACATATCCTGTTCCTATAATACTTATTTTCATAAAATGGTTTTTTTAAAAATATACTTTATAAGATAAAAAGTAAACGTTATATTAAGTAAAAAACTATGAAGCGTACAGATGTTCAATTATTTATGTTGTGTAATCGAAATGTACCATATCTTATTGATAATGATACTGTAACACCATTACAGTGTGGTACTGATGTTGTCGACAACAATGTATGTTCACTTAAAGATAACATTGGTGATAACATATCTTATCTAAATGAATTCTATTTAGAAAATACGGGAGTATATTGGATTTGGAAAAATGTAAAAAACGCAAAATACAAGGGACAAACTCAATATAGAAGACAGTTTAAAAACTTAGAATATTATGATTATGATAAAATCTTCCAAAAATATGATATTATCGTAGCTGAACCGCTTAATCTTCCCACTAAGTTTGACCATCAGGATTGTACACTATCATTTCACTATAAAGTGGCCCATAATGAAAGAGACTTAACTATTATGGAGGAAATTATAAAAACAAAATATCCTGAATATGCTGAAGATTATGATAAATACATAAAAAACGGCACCGATATTTTATATTCTTGTGGTTTTATTATGCCATCCGATAAATATGATGCATATTGTGAAATGCTTTTCGATGTACTTGAAGAATTTCGTTCTCGTTTAAATTTAAACACAATAAACGATGTTAAAAACTATGTTTTGTGGTGTTATGATAATTTGGAATATCCAGATTGGACCCTTAATGATGGCGTTACGTTTGAATGGAAAGTAAAATATCAAATGAGAATTGGGGGTAGTTTAGCAGAACGTTTTTTCACTTTATATGTTTTTCACAATTTTAAAAATGTTTTTTATCTACCTTATGACATAAAAGAAGATATTAAAATATAAAAGGAGGGACTAACCCCTCCTTTTTTAATTTATTATAAGAACATCCATAGGCTCTAATTTGTCCACATCTATTGCCATATGCAAATCAGATGTTCCATTATTTTCATCCCATATAACATCATCGTAGCCAAGTTCTATTATACGATTATGTATCTCTTGGTCATATTTTTTATACAATAGCCAGTTAACACGCTGTATTTCCTTTAGTCTACCACCTGTAGCAGTATTCCCTCTACCGTTTCCATTACTTTCACCCTGATGCTGTATATAAAGAACTTTATCAACTTTAGCCATTCTTCCGCAAAGGAAAGTTCTTATCAATAAATCCATATCATCTAATACAGACAATTCTACATTATGACCACCAATTTTATGGTAAAAATCCCTTTTCCAACATCTAATATGATTTGGTAAAGCGTGAATACCCCTTATTGATTTAGCATTAATATTTCTACAAGTAACAGGGAAAATATATTGTTCATCATTAATTACTTCTTGTCTATAATACCCCTGCCCATAAGAGAAATCTTCCCCATAATTTATTGGGGCACCATCGATGATTTCTAAACAATCGGAATACACAAAATCTGCCTCAGACATTTCAAAACACTCATATAGTTTTGCTAAACAATCTTCAGTTAATTCATCATCGTGGTCCACCTCCACAAGATAATCACCATCGCACATCATAGCAACCATATGTTTATTAAAACCAATGCTACCGTGATTTGTCACATTTTTCACTACCATTATCCTTGGGTCGTGAATTTTATTTAAGAAATCAGAGGTATAATTATTAACACTATCATCTATAATCCACCAATTCCAATTTACATATGTTTGTTTCAATAAAGATTCATATAACCTTTTTAAAAACTTTATTGGGGTATTGTAAGTGCTTGTAAATATAGAAAATAATTTTTGGTCCTCTCTACTTCTATTTATGTTACCAATAAATGTATTGAGAATCATATCTTCTATAACGCTTGGGTCAAAAGAATCTATATGCCCCCATTTTTTTCTAAATTCAAATGATAATTGATTCAATGGTTCACAATCTATTTCGTCACCTATTGTAATAATAGAATCTATTCCTTTATTCTTATTTATTTCTGACAGTATATTCCTTGTGTCATCAATAACTGTTATGTCATATGTTGCCTCAAACCATTCAGGGGCTCCGTGCATATATATTTGACTATAATCGTGTTCCCTCTTATGCTTATCTATTATTAGCGCAGATATTTTATTCTTCATATTAAAAATAATTATAAACGAAATAAGTGTTATTTTTTCCTGTATTATATTTTAGATACGCTCTCCATACATCATCATCATCATTTGCCCATACAAGATTATTTCCCGTTTTCAAGGCCACTTCTAACAACAAATTATAAAGCGTATCATCTATATGTTTATCTTTTATTACAAAGGTATTCCCATTTCCCTGTTGTATCATCTCTATGGCATTAATAATAAATGCATAAATATGTTCATTGGGATTACCTATTAAGATAACATCATATTCTCGCAATAAATCGGTATAATCCTGTTTTTGTTTATCCGTAAATAAACCATAACTCATTTCTTTTATTGGAAACTTACACCAATCGTTGCAAACGAAAAATTTTGACATATTCAAGTTTTCAGTCCCATCTGGCCATCCTCTCCTTGATTTATTGCACCATTCTTCAAAAGATTTTGTATAATAATGCTTTATATAGCCCTCTTTATATCTTGGAGGGAACACCTGATGGCTATCATTCTCTTTCCAATAATATCCCCCGATGTTATGTCTATACATTGGTGTTGTCATAGGTAGATGTGAACCATTAAACCAACATCCATTGGAAAATATATCCCCACCTCTAACTATTGATTTAACAAAACAGTTTTCAGTAAATAAAGAGATAGGAGAAACTGGATGTTTAAAACGTTCCTGTATTAAACCTTCTCTCTTGAAGCGTTCACCATTTGAACCATATACCATCCAATTAAAGGATACACATATTTCGTTTTCTTTTGTTTTTAGATATTCTTTTATGTCACTATATAGACCCAATTCTAAAAACTCATCACAATCAAAATAGCCACACCATTCATAATTTCCTTCAGTACAAAACATTGAATAAAACTGTACTTGAAAAGAGCTGAGCCCCCTGCAATTAAAAACTTCCACAACACCTTGTTCTATGTAATCAGAAATCACACCCAACAGACTTTCATCATCATTATTATCACAAATGATAATTTTATCAAAATTCAAATTTAGGTAGTGTTGTATCCATTCCCTGATATATTCGTTTTCGTTTTTAGCACAAGTCACTACTAAGTATTTGTTCCTGTCGTTAATATCTTTTCTGAACCATCGTTCATCCCCAAAACCGTTATTAAAGTAATAAAATTCGTTCATTATATCTCTCTTTTCCAATAATTTATAAAACCATTACCACCATATTTTTTAAATATACTGCCCACTTCTGAGTCATCTTTTACTATGGCTAACTTATTATTAGTTATAAAAGCACATTCTAAAAGTAAGTTATAAGCCTCGTCGCTCAAATCCTTCCCCTCAACAATAAAAACACAATTTTCTTTAAGTGACATAACATACATTACCCTAACTAAAAAAGCATACACATAATTGTTTTTATTTTCAAAAATAAAAAATCTAACATCGTCGCCTTCGTCATAGTTGTCGTGTAAATTAGAAAACGTTTTTTCATCTATAAACAGAGAATTACGATATTGTTCTCTCTTTGGTTTAATATCATTAAATAATCTAAAAAAACGAGTTGTTTTTATTACTCCGTGCCTATCGGGCCATCCCCTCTGAGATTTTTGATGCCACTCTTCAAAAGACTTTGTGTAATAGTGCTTAATATAACCTTCTTTGTACCTTAAAGGTAGCATAGCCTGTAAATTATCCCCTTCTAAACTAGTAAGGTAATAACCCCCAAAATTATACCTTATTTTTTTCTTATTTTTACATACAAACAAATGCCCGCCACTATTTTCTATATCAGCATATTTAAAGTGTCCACCTTTCATTAAACACTTCACAAAAGAATTTTCAATATTCATCAACGGATAATACGGTTGCAAAAACCTTTTCTGTACAGACCCATCATTGTGTTCCAATTGTCCATTGCAATCAAACAACACCCAATTAAATGCAATACACTCCCCCTCTTTATCTTTTAAATATTCTTTTATATCACTATAAGCATTTAACTCTAAAAATTCATCACAATCAAAATAACCACACCATTTATAATGCCCATTCATACAGAACATTGACATTATATGGCTTTGAAATATCTTAAACCCTCTACAATCAAATACCTCCACAACGCCTTGTTCTATATAATCAGAAATTACATCTGTTAAACTTTCATCATCATTATTATCACATATAATGATTTTATCGAAATTCAAATCAAGATAATGTTGAATCCACTCCCTGATATATTCGTTTTCATTTTTGGCACAGGTTACAACTAAGTATTTATCTTTATCTTCATATTTTTTAGGATATTTTATTACATCATCTGATAAAACAAGTGTATAATTATCCTTCCAATCTATATAATTCCAAAAATACTTCTCCCACTCATCTTGTGTCCACCCTTGATACTCATATTCCCCATAAAATACCCTCCAAGGCTTCAAATACGTCAAATAATGTACTATTTTTACGTCTCTATAATCATTTTCATCACAAAAAAATCTATCAGCGCTATATGTTCTTGGAATTAGAGTAACTTCTTTATCCTCCATAAAAACATTAAGAATGTCTTGTTCAGGATACAATCCTTTATGATGTGGTATTTTAGAATCTTCAAATATCTTACCATTATTTAATATCTTATCACACTCTAAAATAACACCCTCATTGAGATATTTTTCCCCAATAACCATTATACCCACATTGAAATACTCGTTTTCCCTCAATTTATATACGTCGTTTGAAAAATCTTCATTTTTTACCTCGTATAACGCACCAAATTCAATGTTTTTTTCAAATATTTCCTTAATATCACCGATAATTAACATATCAGCATCAAAAACAACAACCCTTTCATATCCACTTAGACGAAATAAGTGAAATTTATAAACAGTCATTTCAAAACCAGTGCCACCCTGCGCAATCGGCACTAAATTGTCATATATATTATAAAAATCTTTAAAACATAGCTCAACTATTGATAGGCTGTGATATAAATTCAATAACATTTCGCGGTTTTCTTCCGTCAAACCCATCCCTTCATCTACACCACATCCTATAATTATATCCCCATCATACCAAGGATTGTTTTTTAAAAAAGAATATAAAGTTATAGCGGCACCAACAGCAAAAGAGTCATTAACTACCATAAAAATACAATGTTCTTTCATCACCTTCTATTAATTTTATATTCCTTATTATAATTCTTTTGGGTTATAAAGGCATAAGGAGCATCTTCTTTATTAAGAGAATTACCCAATAAAATATACTCCCTTACACAAAAATCATTGCCACATCCTCCCTTAAATTCATAATCATACACCAACTTGTTGAAATAATTCTCATCCATATATAACGGAATATGATATCCTTTGTCGCGAGTCATATCCTCCCGTATCATAGATGTAACCTTTTCACACACATCAAAGAATACGTCTCTCTTCCCACAGAAAAAAGACGATATAATATATGTGTAATAATAAGAATCTATATATGATGCGCTCATTTCATTCCTTTCTGTCATATTTGAAAAAAATATCTCAATATCACGTTCCTTATACTTATCTTCATCAGATAAACTATAAAAAGGATGTTTCCCTATACAAAATCTATTGTTATCCAATTCATATTTGAACTCAAGCCAAAACTCATTAGGCATCTCGTTAAAAAACGTATCTGCATCAAAATAAAATATATATTCAGCCTCAGTTTGAGGTAATTGTGTTAATATATATGTTTTATTTAAATTAATACACGGATATATTAAATCGAATGTTTTTATTACCTCAATTTCAATAATGTCTTCATTTATGTATTCAACACAAAAATCGGAATCAGTTACAATGCGCAATATTTTTTTCTCATTAGGAAAAAAATTATATAACGTATTAGCAAACAAATCAAAGTATTGAATATAACCACCTGTAGCAAAATAATTAATTTCTATCATTTAAATGCTCTCTAAAACTTTATTATGAAAATCAAAATATTTACCCAATTCGTCCCCAAAAGAAAATTCAATAATAGACATTATATTTCGTGCGCCACCATCAACATAATTAAATGTTTTTCTCATGTCAAAACTCGCACAATGGTAAACATCAAATATATTGGAGAAAAAATTCTCCGCATACCATCTATCCACAAGCATCGGTAGATGTACATTATTATTATGCATATAATAATCTATCATAGGACAATTCATCCAAAAAAACGTACCCATATAAAAATACCTCCTTTCACCAAGCCATAATCCCATTGAATCAAAAAATAATGGGTCATCATCCTTGTTTAAATTTATAATATCAAGCAATGTACCATAAGCAAGCCTTCTTGCGTCAGTTAATTCATATTCCATTTCAGAAACACGAGAAAGACATCCATAATACATTGAAGTTACCCACATTTCTATTTCTTTGGGCTCATAATACGGACTAATATAATTGGTAATACCTTTGTTATGTGCAAAAAAAGTAAGGCCATCAAGTTCACTTAATTTTAAGGCTATCTCATCATAAAAATTTTTCGCTTCCCTTAATACATGGTTTTCCTTTATCTTAAATTGAATATTCGTGCATAAAGTAAGTGACATTACATATTTTTCAAAATCATATATAAGTTCTTCATTATTTATATCATTTAATGATACCATAAAAATTATCTCATCAAAAGCACTCTTAAAATAATTTAAACAGTAAAAGTGTATTTTGTTTATATGATTTTCTTTCCATTCATTATCTATGTAAAAATTAAAAATAAGGCGTTTTTTCATTATTTTTGTTTTAAACAAAAATAACTATAAACGCATTTATTGTAAATAAAAACCCCCACATTTCTGTGAGGGTTAATATCATTATTCTTTATCTTTGAGTCTTACTTCAAGTTCTGTTATCCTATCGTGAAGTTTATCTATTGCAGCAAGAGCAATCACTGATAATCTTTCATAAGAAACACCAAGTTTACCGTTTTCATCAATAGTTACAATTTCTGGGTAAACTTTTTGAAGGTCTTGGGCTGATGTACCTATTTGCATATCAGTAACACCCCTTTCCTTCCAAGTGAAATATTGTTTTCTAATTGATTTTAATTTTTCAAAATTTATATCAATATCTCCGTGGAAATCTTTTAATGTTTCATCTGATGAAGCATATAAGAGTCCGTTAGACATATAAACTTTACTATAACAATAGAATGTTCCATTCCATCCCGCTGATGCGCTATCTTTACCAATAAGATATGCTGTCGTTGTACCTGTATTTAAGTTAACAAAAGCACCTGTTGAACCAACTATACCTTGTGTTCCTTGATAACCTTGTAATCCAGCACCACCTTGCGTACCACGGTCGGCACCTGTACCTGTAGGACCCTGTGTACCTTTAAAACCACGCAAACCTGTGCCAGCCTGAGTACCACGGTCAGCACCTGTACCTGTAGGGCCCTGCGCTCCTTTATAACCCTGAGCACCTTGTCCTGCTTGTGTTCCACGGTCAGCAGCGGTACCTGTCGGGCCT
>JAEIGA010004009.1_pt1 | contig 22842 bp, 10 predicted proteins | sample 9270691 | NCBI WGS metagenome assembly JAEIGA01 (sample SAMN17057246, study PRJNA624740) | gut metagenome | biome: biome; isolation source: fecal sample | host: Bos grunniens | place: China: Xizang | collected 2019 | reverse complement strand
TGAGTTGGTTCTCAATTTGGATAGTGCATTTACGGTATTTACCATCGACTACGACGCATGGGCTACCACAGGTGCTACACTCGTTTGGACAGGTGCTGAACCTTTGCACACTTTCGTGGCAGAGCGTTGCGAGTTCGCAGTAGCGCCATATAATAAGTATGTGATTGAGTTTGTGACTATTCCAGCACAAGGTACAGTGGTGATTACTCCATCTATGATTGCTAGCATGGCTGGCCGTTTAGATGAGAGTGGCTACTTGTTCGTACGCTTCCTCACCGAGAAAGAGGGCGTATTGACTATCACTCCAGCGAAGTAAGACAATTCTTAAATAAATTGATTTTCATTGTCTCATAAGTTGTCTTAGTTGTCTGATAAATTCTCCTCGCGCAAGTTGACACGGAATATGATAAAAACAAAAATTATCATAAGTTGATCCAAAATTCTGCGGGATATGTTAACGACAACAGAGACAACATTTTCCAACAATTTCCGCCCGAATCAACATCCTCGGGCGGCGCGGAGAATTAATTTTTGAAGACAATATCGACAACAGGGTGGACAATTAAAGACAATATATTATGTACATATGCGCGCTATGCGTGCGTGTGTACGTAATATATAGCGAACGCATCCGAGGTGCAGTGACATGAAACATTGAAACGTTGCTCCGCCGCATGAAACGCTCGCTCGCGAGCAAAGTGACCTTTGAAATATTGAAATTACCGTATAAAAAGTGAATATACAACATTTTTTAGTCGCACTTTATGTAGTAACTCTACACTTTTTAGTCGCACTTTTTGTAGCAACTCTACACTTTTCATGCGCACTTTTGCATAGAAATTGTAGAAATCCTTGTGAGATTCAAAAAAAAGTATTACCTTTTGAAGCTACATTTAGCAAGTGGTTTATCCCAATTCTTCCAAATGAAATGCCCCAATTTTTCCAAGTAAAATGCCCCAATTTTTCCAAATAATTTGCGTAATTCAATAATTATTAGTACCTTGCTGCGAATTTGAATACTGCAGACCAGTATGCTACGGTTTCGTATTATAATGACCGATATGGTTTGGAAGCAGATGTTGTCTTGCATTTGGACGATGGTCGTTATGCGTTGATAGAGTGTAAACTGGGAAGTGCAGAGGTAGATGCAGGTGCAGCACATTTGCTCAAGTTGCAAGAGTTGATTCGTGAGCATAATCTGACTGAGAAGCAGGTGCCTATTCGTGAGCCAGACTTGTTGATAGTTCTTACAGGTGGCAAAGTCGGATTACGCCGAAAGGATGGTGTGTATGTTATCCCGATTGGCTGTTTAAAAGACTAATCCAAGTGTCTATAGTATACTTAAAGCGGTAATTTCAATAAGCGGAATTACCGCTTTTTATATTCCACCAGCGAATAGTCGCTTTGATGTGGAATCAATGTATAATTTTGAAAAAAGAAAATATGTAACCCTAGCGCAAAGGTAGCGCAAGGGTTGCTAACAGACAAGATATAAATACCTTCGGCACGCCGAACGCAAAAGTGACCTTTGAAATATTGAAACAATAGTAAAGAAACAAAAAAACTTTGCAAAACGCTTGCAAATATCCGATTTTTTTACTACCTTTGCACCATAAAATCAACACATTATGGAGCAAATAGTAAAAGCAGATTATGTGCAAGCGGTTAAAGCTATCAAGCAAGCTATTCAAGTTACTCGTTATCGTGTAACGCGTCATGCGAATGGCGAAAGTCTCGGTTTGTACTATGCTGTAGGAAAATATATCTCTGAGCATAGTCGTACTGCGGTATGGGGTACTAGCGCTCTTGAGCATATCTCTAAACAACTGCAGCAAGAGATGCCAGGATTAGTAGGATTTTCCGCAGAAAATATGCGTAAGATGCGCTTGTTTTATGAAGCGTGGGCGGATGTCTTTGAAATTCGTTCGGCACTGCCGAACAAATTAGGAATGACACCTTTATCTTTTGATATTCAACCGTTTATATTTCGTTCGGCACTGCCGAACGAAATAGAGGAACAAGACTTGAATAGTTTTTTGTCAATTGGTTTTACTCATCATTTTACAATCTTTTCTAAAGTCAAAGACCTCTCTGCTCGTTGGTTCTATATTCGTAAGGCCGCTACAGAGTTCTGGGGATATAGACGTTTAGAGCAAGCTTTGCGTGATGACCTATATCACACATTAGGGGCAATGCCAAGCAATTTTGAGTTGGCTATTCCTAATGAGAAACAGCGTGCAGTTGCTATGCAGACTTTCAAGGAAAACCATGTGTTGGATTTCTGGCATGTAGATGATCCCGACCATGTAGATGAGCGTGATGTGGAGCAACATATTGTGAATAACATCAAGAACTTTATGATGTCCTTGGGTAATGAGTTCACTTTCATGGGTAATCAGTATCGCGTGATAGTGGATGAGAAGGAGCGTTTTATTGATTTGCTCTTTTATCATCGAAGGATGCGTTGCATGGTAGCCATAGAGTTGAAGAATGGTGAGTTCCAACCAGAGTATGCTGGCAAACTCAATTTCTACTTGTCTGCATTGGATGAATATGTGAAGTTGCCTGATGAGAATCCAAGTATTGGTATTATCCTGTGTAGAGATAAGAGTAATACGGAAGTGGAGTTTACTTTGCGTGATATGTCCAAGCCCTTGGGTGTGGCTACATACCGCAGCGTAGATGAGTTGCCTGAGCATTATCGTGCGTTGCCTTCGGCTGATGAATTGCGCAAGTTGATGTAATCCCATAGATTGATATATCTTCGTTTCTTTACCGATATGCCTAATCGCATATCGGTTTTTTCTATTGTTTTGATAAAATATACCCGCAGTTCCGCCACACAAGTGACCTTTGAACCTTGCTCACAAATAAGAGCCACAGAAGTGCTATAGATGTGCTATAGATGTCTTATGGTGGTCGCGAAACAGATAGCAAACCCCGCCTTAGGGCGACAATATAAAATCCGCAGCATTGCTGCTATAGGCTATAAGGCGAAAGGCTAAAGGCGATGAGGTGCGGATTAGCGGCTCCGCCGCAAAGCGATCTTTGAAATATTGAAATAGACTGAAAAAATGTGCAATTTTGCATTTTTCTGCCAAAATTGTTGTGTATGTGAGAAAATTGTTGTAATTTTGCGGCGCAAAATCTAAACAATATCTATAAATATGGCAACTTTTTCAATTACAGTCAACGAGCGTACCGCTCAAGGAAAGGCCTTGTTAGCTTATTTAGAAACGCTTAAGGTAAATCTACAGCGCGTTTCTATTGCACGCAAAGGCAGTCTTGAACGCTCTATGGATGACATTAAACATGGTCGTGTAGAGAGTTTTGCTTCTGCAGATGAAATGTGTAATGCATTAGGTATCTAATTATGTACCACGTGCGAATGACTCATTCGTTTAGCAAGGATGCTGAACGCTGCAAAAAGCGCGGATATGATATGCAATTATTGAGCAAGGCAATCCACCTCTTAGCTGAGAGTGGTCAGTTGCCTGCATCGTACCGCCCGCATAAATTATCTGGAAAATTTGCTAATTGCTGGGAGGCACACATTAAAGGTGATTGGTTAGTGTTGTGGTTTCAAGATGATGAGGAATTAACGCTTCTTTTTACTGGTACAGGAACACATTCTGATATTTTTGGGTAAGAATAGTAGTTCTCCAAAACATTTTGGACACAGTGAATCCAAAATGTTTGATTTGCAGCAAAGTAATTTATAACCTTTCGCGCAATTTTGTGCATCATATTTTTCAGTCTGACAATTTTGTCAGACTTTTTTGTCTATTTCAGTATTTATCCGCGACCCACCTAGTACTACTAGTACGGCTAGCGCAACTATAACAACTATAGCAAACCCTCGCCCTTGGGCGACAACATAAAATCCGCAGCATTGCTGCTATAGCCTATAAGGCGAAAGGCTAAAGGCGATGAGGTGCGGATTAGCTCGCTCCGCGAGCAAAGTGACCTTTGAATGAAATATTGAAATTACCAGATTTGACGAAAAAAAGTAAATTTTTCGTAGAAAACTTGTGTATATGGAATAAATATTGTACTTTTGCAAATAAATTCTATATTTTATGCAAGCGCAAGTAAAATACGATGGTGGTGTGCAGGTTCATGATGAACCATTGGTTCGCACTGATTGGCAGTCTTCTGCTCATTACTCCCACGAGGAGTTTTGGGATATGGCGTATGCTGATATGGGTAAGCGTTATGGGTTGAATGATATACGCGAAGTGGAGTGATGCGAGAAATCAAGTATAGCGAAGACGCTTATCGCGACATCGTTAATCTCAACGATTATATTGTGCAGCAGTGTTGCGCACCTCTTACTGCGAAGCGTTATCTAATGGGATTGGAGCAACGTATTTTGTGGTTGAAGCAGAATGCAGATCTGTTTCCTATTGTACCAGAGTTATCTTTTCAATTGGGCTGTGACATTCGACGATTGAATTATGAACGAATGGCGATTTTGTATTCGGTAACAGATTACGTTGTATATATTCATCGTATTATTCCTCAAAGTATGATTTATTAGAGGATTTTTCAAAAAGTTTTATAGTCAAGCGGTAATTTCAATAAGCGGAATTACCGCTTTTTTTATTCCACCAGCGAATAGTTGCTTTTTTGTGGAATCAATGTGCCATTTTGAACAAAAGAAAATATGTAACCCTAGCGCAAAGGTAGCGCAAGGGTTGCTAACAGACAATATACAAAAACCTTCGGCATGCCGAGCAAAAGTGATCTTTTAGAAAAAAATAACACCAGGAACGCTTGAGCCACTATTCGTGGCGAAGCAAACCATCAACGCAACGCCACTTTCGCGACAGAGTCGCCACTAACGTGAGCAAAGCGAACTAAAATAGTAAACTTTTTTAAAAACAACAATATGAAAAAACTCTTAACAATTTTAATAACTCTAATATTTAGTGCTGGATGTATATTAGCACAAAACTTGAGTATAAAAACTGCTGCGTATGTGTATAATGATTTAGGAGGAAAGGTAGCTGTTAGTATGAACCAAAATTCCACCCCCTCTAATTGGGGCCTCTCTTGTGAAGAAGAGTTAACCAAAAAATATGACCACTTAGAGACAAAATGGGGAATTATTCCATTACGCTACTGGTGGTATGGATATAAAGTTTATTATTTTGCAAAGGCAGATACTGGATACACATTAGAAGGTTGGTCAAAAGTGAATAACACTACTATTACCGACTATGGTTCACCTATACTAGTTCAATCAACTGAAACTATTAAGAATGATATAATAGAAGGCACGGCCGGCAAAACTACTACTACTGCTGCATCTTACTATGCCCATTTCAAACCGATTATTTCATTTAATCCTGATGAGTGGGTAACAACACAAGATCTAGTACGTCTTGTCAAAGATGAAAATGGAGAAGCGGAAGATAAATCAGTAACAATTCACCTGTATAAAGCTGAAGGATTAACTTACAACGGTAAAAAATATAGCGAACTGACGGGTGGTTGGGCGTTATCATCTAATTCAAATATTAAATATAAGTTAGAACCAAAAAGTAACACATCATCTACAAGCTTGGCTTCTAGTGATCCTGCTACAGGTCAATACACTTTGACCATAAATGCGGATAATGCTGATAGGGATGAAACTGGAACGATTCAAATTGCTACATCAAATAATGGAGGATATGTAGAGATATCTGTGGTTGTTACGGGTGGTGGTGCAGTGCAATTTATCCATAATCCGCAGGTTACTTATAATGTGTTTGATCGTAATAATGTTAAAAAAACTATATCAAAGACTATCACAGGATCTACATCATATTACTTTTATAATGGTATTCAAAACTTTGTTACATTAGAGCTAGATCCTACTAGTTATGATAAAGAAAATTATATTGTGGCTCGTTGGATTATTGATAGAGTTGATGGAGAAAATCGTCAAATAATTTACCGATATAATAACCCACAAGAGGGATTTACCTTAGTGGATGGCGATATAATCAGCGTAGAAATTGTTCGCAAGACCAATGCACGATATAGTGTAATTTGTGGAGGCGATTCTGTCTTCTATTACAACTTACAAGAGGCCATAAATGTGGCACAAGCATCTGATGATAAAGTTGTTTATGTGTCAAGAAGTGGTAAAGTGCCTTATAGAGAGGGTGGATATACCATTTTAAATGGTGTAACGCTACTTGTGTCAGGAGAAGGTAGTATAAATAAAGGTGCGTATGGACAAATTGTTGGTAAATTAGGAAAAGTGCCACGAATTGGTGGTCTCGATGTGAGTGACTTTACAGGTACCGAAACCTCTTCTAATTTTCCAGAAGTATCTTTTGCAAGTGGACAATATCTAGAATTAGAAGATGGCACAATTATTACAGTTAACGGTGGTGGAAATCTGTGCGTGCATTCAGAACTTTCCTCTGCTCAGCAATTTATTGGTATGCCTTATGCTCCAGGAATTCTCAAGATGGGTCAGAATTGTAATATCAATCTAGAAAGCGGTGCGAAATTGATGGCGTATGGTTTTATTACAGCTGCAGAACACAGAATAGCATCATTAAAGGGGCAACCAATTTCAAGTAAGATTATAGCAAAAACAGGTTCGGAGGTTTATGAGGTATTGCAAATTCGCGATTGGCCAGGTGGTGTTGATGCTGCGTCGATGAAAATTTCAGGAAAAGGTGTTTTCCCGTTTGGTCAATATTATATCCAAAATATAGAAACGGTCTTGAGAATTGAACAAGGTGCTACTGAGTATTTATCTGGATGTATATCAATATCTAGTAGTGGTGGAATTATCATTACCGAGAAATTTATATCTGAAGATGCTGGTTTCTTGCAGATGACTGAAAATGCTGTAGTTGAAAAATACTATGATTGGTACAATGATAGGCTGCATCTTGGGGTATATAGCGAGAACAATACTAATCCAGCACAAGCAAAGTTAGGAGAAATAAAAGTTAAACTTAAGTATGATTCAGGGTGGGGTAGTGTGCTTGATATGGAATTGAAATCTTCAGAATTCATCCTCCCTATCAACATGAATACAGACATTAGCTTGAATAATGCGCATGTTACTAATAAGCATCCAGTTGCTATGTTGGCTGGAGCGACGCTATCTATTGATAATAAATCTAAATTAACTTTGGACGGAGATTTATATGTGTATGATTTTAATCAGCATCCTCAAAAGCTTGTCGGATGGCAGATTGAAGATCCTGACAATGTATACAATAACTGGGGATTCTATTATAGCCAAAGTGCGCCAATAAATAATGAGACTCCTGTTATTGTGAGATCTAATGGAGCTACTGCGCGAATTTATGATGTTTCATCTGATGCCAAAATTGACGTTAATGGTCAAATATTCACCACTTCAACAGGTACGTTATACACCACTGGTAAGACAAAGCCTGATGATAATAAAATGGACCCTACAGGTACAGTAAATATTACAGATGGCGGTGCAAATATTACATCATCTTTAGGTGGCGGTAAGATATCTTTTGAAAATACGAGCTTTAAATCCTCCTCGTTTAAATCAAAAACTTACCAACGAAATCATAAAGCTGGTGAATATTTCGCTATTGACGTAACCAGCGCAAAATTACTCAATGGCGATGGTACATATGAAACTACGATGGAAGAAGCGACTACCTTTACTTATTCGCTTCCAGATCCGAACAATCCAACAACAGGAAAGTGGGAAAAACCGGATAATATAACATATACTAATACAGTTCCTGCTGAGCCACTTAATTTTGTATTTAATGTACCTAATGTAAGTTCTCCAGCAACAAAAAGTGCCACGATTACTATTAACTTTACAGGCTCTTCTGATGATGTTACCTTCTCTATTGACAAGACTACTGAAAATGGTATTACTATAGGTACGTTAAACTATATCATTGCTGTTGATAAGAATAGCTCGATACTTGAAATCCCTGTTTCATATACTCAGTCTAATGTAGATGGAGACCGCGAAGCTACTTTCACAATCACTACAAATAAACCAGGTCTCACAATTCCTCCATTTACGGTTAAAGTTTCTGAGAATTACGATCCAGAGTTTAGTTGTTCTATCGATGGAAGTCTTGATATTGCAGAGTTCTGTAATACAAAGACAAACGTACAAAAATTAAATATCACTCCAGGCAATAATGGTGATAATGTGACCTCATTGTTAAATACCAGTAGTAACTTGGAGTGGTCATTTGTTATTGAAGAAGATGCTGAGGATAACTTTGACTTTACCTTTGGAGATGCTGCAAATTTGTCTGGGGCGCAAATAACGTTCAATCCTAAAAGCGCTGGCACTAAAACAGCAACTCTCAAGATAATAGCTACCTCTAATTTTGTTGCTACGGGGCAAAGTCCTTTAGCTAAGACTGTCGAAGTGCCTTTGTCAGGTACCGCTAATTTGTGCCCGCAGCAGATTGAGCTCCATAATATTACTCAATTATTTGTGGGCGAGGAGAATGTTGCTTTGATTGCTGATCCTGGTAATGGTAATAATATATCTATTCAGTATGATAGTGAGTATATAGAGTTGTCTCCAGCTAGTGGAACTGACAAGGCATATACCATCAAAGCATTAAAAGCTGGTAAGACCAAAATCAAAGCAACACAAGCTGAGTATAATGGATATGCTAGTAGTGAAGCTGAAATAGAGATTACAATTTTAGATGCTGTAACATGGAATTGGGATGTACTCTACTATGGTGCAACGCATACTGACCCGCTGATAGTTGATACTAGATTTGGTGACAATTGGTCGCTCACACTAGAAGATGATCGTCCAGAATTAAGTGCAGCATTTAGTGCTATTCATCCAAGTTATACCATGTCTTTACCTATGACTATTATTGAGGGTGATCAGCAAGTGAAATTCATGTTCCGTTCTGGAGATATTGAAATTCCGTTGTTAGCTGAGTTATCTGATCTTCGTATTCTTACTGCTTGCGTTGAAAATAAGAAAGCATTTGATGCCTTGACCTTAGGAGAGCTTGATCATGTAGAGTATTCAGACGGTGCCATTTTATTTAAATCTACCGAATCGAATATCTCTACTTGGACAGCACAGTTCTATGGCACACCTTCTACTGTTGAATTTACACCTTACGGTACTAATATATGGCGTATAGAACAAGCGACTACCTCAGGTTCTTTTACTGCTATTAGTCAGATGGATGGTGTGCATTTAACTGCTGGTGAGAAAGTTACTCTTCCCCTAAATACGGATACCCGCTATGTGAAATTTACATATGGTGCGAGTGACAACCTAACGCCTGGACGTTTAGAAGGTGTTTGTATCCATAGATTGGATATTAGTGCTACTCCTAATGTGGTGTACTTACCACTTGGAGAAACACGAGAAGTTATTGTCCGTCATACATGTGCTGGTATAACTACAACGATATCTCCAAATACGGGATTGACATGCACTTCATCAACTCCTGTTAATAGAACTGATTTTAATGAAACTACATTAACTTTGACTGCAACTGCAGAGGGAAGATATACTGTTACCGCTACGGAAAATATAACCGAAGGTAAGAGCACAGATATTCAAGTAATTGCATATAAATTCCCTATGGGATTGCCAATTATAATTGATGATTGGACTCAAGCAAATGGCAAAGAAGATTATTATAACTTCTATGTAGATCCTTTTGCTTCTGCTAATGTTAGATGGGAGAAAAATACAAATAGCATCGTATTCGGCTTTACTGCTTTAGAGAGCAATAGAAGAACTGTAGTGTTTGCTTTTGAGGGATCACCAAGCGTCTTGAAGTTTAATTACGAAGGTGATGAAGCCATCGTTCCTGACGATTGGACTGTAGAAGAATCAACGGATGGCAAAACCTACCAACCAGCAGAGGGTAGTATACAAATAGATAATAAGGATTTTGATTTTGTTCAAAAACTGAAATATACCACTCGATATGTATGCCTCTCTCAAAAGGGTGCTAAGTTGGAGAAAAAACTGAGCAATCTGATTATTGAGGGCTATCCAAGTGTGATTTTAGACCCTACCGAATTGCTACTAAGTGAACAAACGAAATCTAAGACATTTACCCTTACTGCCATCAACCTGCAAAATATTAAGTTGCAAGTAAACAATCCAGCTTTCACGCTGCAATATCAATACAAGCAAGATGGTCAAAATGTTTGGTCCTCTGCTACCACTGATCCAATTGAACTAAAAGCAAGTAATAATACACATCCAGATGCTTTAGGTATCAACAAGGTTGGCGATATCGTAGTGAAAGTCACTTGGGCAGCAACAGCATCTGTGAGCCAAGGATTGGTGACTGTTTCTAATCTAGATGGTGGTGCTGCGCTCGGTACTGTAAAACTTGTTGGTGCTAAAGAGTATATCGAATCCGGTAATACAGCAACCGGTATTTGGACAGGTATCCCTGTTGATGGCGAAGGCAAACCTAAATACGAGCTCAGAGGTGGTACTATGTTTAAACCATACACATACCACCAAGTGGATGTCAAGAATGCTTTTGTAGGAACTCAGGCATTATTTGATTATCTTGTTATCTATGGCGAAACAACAACTTCAAATGGTGATCCTATAATCTATGAAGCTGATAGAAGCAGAGGTAGTAATGCGCTTACTCCTTATTATATATATAAAAAGGAGGAAAAGGATACTAATGGAGATGGCGTGATAGACATTTCAAGATATAAGTACCATAAACTTATTGACAATGCCAATAGCAGTACCAAGGGTTGGTCTCAAGACGATGGTGACCCTGATGATCCGGATGCCGTAGTTGTAGATGGGTCTCTAAGTATGTATATCACTGGTTTCTGTCCTTATGCCACTACGGGTTGTACTAGAGATGATGAAGGCGTATGGTATTTCAAGGGTCCAGCAGGAAGTCGCGTGGATGTCTATTTAGAAGACTGTCATCTCTATAGTCGTAACAAATCTGTTACTGGTCAAAAGTATGGCAAAAATGATAATGATGCGCCCGATTTTACAGAAGGTGTAGTGCAAGGTTCGGGTGCTGTTCTTATATTTGAGCATTGGATAAAGAAGCTCGATAATGTTGAGGCGGGAACATTTGATGTGGCTATCCATACAATTGGTGACAATATGCTCAAGAGTAACTATGGTGCATATTTCAACCTTTTAGGTACCGACCAAGGTCGAATTCTTGCAGCCCAAGTGTCTGCGTCCGTGCAAGTTCGTTTGGGTGCACGCGAGCACTTTGACTTAGCAGAAGTAGTAATAGACTTTGACGACAAATGGCCTAACGCGGCAACTAAAAATAGTAAAGGTGAATTTACTAGTACCTATCGTACCAACGGTTTCTTGAGCCTGCAAAAGCAAGCAAACCACGCACCTTCTATTGATCTTGGTAATACCAATACGATAGTCAACTTCCGTGGTGGACGAGTAGAATTGCAGAATGCCGAGATTGTCAGTCCTAACTACAAGACTACCTTCGCTATCTCTCACCGTTCGGGTATTATGGGTAACATTAAAGACTTCCCGTTGGCATATGGTATCGGTACCGACGATGTCGGTGGTACAGTCAACTTCTACGATGGTACAACGACCGTTATACCTATGGAGGTAGATGGAGTATACCAAGACTTCTACTTGATGGATGAGGATAGACCTAACTACACATCATGTCTGCGTACACCAGCTAATACCTTTATCTACGGTGGCTCGCACTGTATGATTCGTGCTTGTAAGTATGTGACATCTAAGGGTGGTGCACCTACTGATGGAGTGAATCCTCTTGGCTTGTTTGAATATACTTTAACGGATGAAGATGATGTCGATATCAATAAAAACAACTTGGTAACTTTGAACTCGTTCCCAGATAAGTGTTATGCGCCATATTATCAAGACCAACTTGATTATGGTAAAGAAGAGGGAGACAAACAGGAAGGAAATCAAACCAATTATCCTGATGGCACTTATGGAAAGAGCAGTGTAGCAGCCGTGGATGGTAAACTCAATCTCTGGTTGCCTGATTTGGACTGCCATGGTTTTGAGGAACTTGATCCAGAAGTTGATAAAGAGCTCCTCTACTGGTTGGCATGTATGACCGAGATTCAAGGTGGTGGTTTCGGTATAGAAGCTCACGTTGGAGGTGATATTTTCGTAGATGATGATGATGAAATTCGCAACCTGCTATATTGCCAATTGGATGACTATATCTATGATGTGATTAGTGCGCTTGATCCTAACGAACCTGAAAAGGATAATGGTGACCCAAATTATAAATATTTAGCGCCAGCTAAAGCTCCTACAGATCAATTTAGTAGTGACTATTTTAGGATAGGTCTCACTAGCGTTAGTGATTACAAACAGCATAACATTATTCGCGAAAGTGATTACGAGATAACTAACCAACTCTATTATGTCACACCAGCCAAAGCAGATACATGGATGAACTTTACCATGCCATTCGATGTGGCGAAGGTATGGATCGTAGAGGCATGTGACGAGTCGCAAATCGTAGCTAAGCTTAATGAATATAAAGAGGCAGATAAAGCTCTAACGGAAGATGATAAAATGGCAGATGATTATTTACCGCCAATGGAGAAAATCAAGATGTTCCAAGCTGAGCATAATGCAGATTTTGCATCATTCTTCGCGATGGCAATGGCTATTGGTACGTATGGTAAAGATTTTGACCAAATTTTAGAAGACTACATGGATTGGGCTAAAACAATCAATGGAGATAATAGGTCACGTGTTGTGCATGAATTAGAGCATTACGACGGTTCTAATTTTACCTCTGCCCATTACTACCTCTATAAAAATATGGGTAATTGGACATTAACTGGCGAAGATGTGCAAACTGCTCAATGGGAGGTAGCGCCATCTGCAACAGAAAATGATGGCATCTTGATGAACAAAGGCGAAACATACTCAATGCTCTTCCCTTATTGTACAGGTTGCGATGTTCAATTAAAACAAGACGAAAATGGGCAATGGGTTATTGCTACCGACGAAAAAGGCTTACCTATAACCGTGGAACGCGATTACTGGGATTACTGGTCTGGCAAATTGCTTATATTTGAGAGTACTGTAGCTCCAAATAAACAACCTCACATCATTAAAGGAACTAATTATACGGCAGCTCAACAAATGGGTGCGGCTGATTGGATTTTTGATGGTGTGGAAGCTTCTTCTGGATATGCTACATTGATGGGTAATGCGACATTCTCTGAGATGAATGTAAAAGATTATAACCAACATAAAGACAATATTTTTACTTATAACGATGAGCCATATGTGGAGACTTTCCAAAAACCAGAAAAAGACAAGTTGGGACGAGTACAATATGCAACGCTTGTGCCAACAGAAAGTTTTCTCGTTGCAAACTACCATAAGCCTATCCAACTTATCACACGTAATGGACGAGTGATTACCGATGATAGCGAAGACCAAGACAATGGCAATCAAGGTACTACTACGGGCGGACATATGCCTACTGTAGGCGGAGGAAATGATATGTTCATTACGGGTACTGACAACGGCATTAATGTAGCAGTTGCTAGTCCGCAGATGGTATATGTGGTAACTACTACTGGTGCGGTTATCTATAGTGGATACGTAGAAAGCAATATCAATATCCCACTGCCAATGAGCGGAATATACATCGTCAAAGGCGAAAACGAAGTACAAAAGATATTCTACTAATATCAATCTCCTATTAACCACTCAGAGGCGTCACATGACGCCTCTGAGTGTTAAATCCAAATCAGCAGAAAAGTGTTTTGTATGGAGAACACTTGTAGGCGTTTCGATAGAGATAAATAGAGATTAAATGCTAATATTTTCTCACTAGTGTCAGTCTATTCTGCAAATTCATGCTGTCATATCACTTGCTGATTGGAGTTGTCTGCACTCTGTAGGTGAAAGAGTGTACGGACAGCTAAACAGACATTGAAAAGATATTTGTATAAATGATCAGTATTCAGTAATCAGTATTCAGTAGTCGGTATGAAGGATTTTAAGAAACAAGTTATATGGCAGCGGAGTCATTTGCTAACTTTAGACATTTATAAGGCTACAAGAACATTTCCAAAAGAGGAGATGTACGGGCTAACATCTCAAATCCGGCGTGCTGCGGCTTCAATCCCGACTAATATTGCAGAGGGATGTGGACGACGTACTAATGCAGAGTTGGCTAATTTTTTTAATATAGCATCAGGTTCTGCTTCGGAAGTAGAGTATGAATTATTATTGGCAAAGGAATTGCAATATATAACTGCAGAACAATATGACTTATGGATTCAAGAGATATGTGAAATACGTAGCATGTTAGCTGCTTACATGAGAAAACTAAGAACTAACAACTGAAAACTGATAACTGAAAACTGACAACTAAACATGTCCATCATTCAAGACCAAATATTATCAGGTGAACGCCCGCTATATGGTAGTAACCAATTAGTTTTACGCCGAGTTACTATAGGCGAAGGCGAATCGGGGCTCAAAGAGTCGCGCCATATCGAACTGCATAATTGTGAGTTTGAAGGAATGTATGTCTTGTGGGAGTGCGAGGATATCCTATGCTGCGATAGCCACTTTGCATCCTCTGATAGGGCCCCATTGTGGTATATTAAGAATCTCTGCATGCGCGACTGCCTTATTGATGCACCAAAGGTCATTCGTGAAGTGGACGGCTTGACGCTTGAACGCCTCAAAATAACCGATGGTGCAGAAGCATTTTGGTACTGCAGAAATGGCCAATTGAATGATATCACCATGGAGCAGGCTGAATATGCTTTTATGCAATCCAATCAATTGCAAATCAACAATTTAACATTGCGCGGGAAATATACCTTCCAATACGCTCGAAACATCGAGATCCACCATGCCATACTGGATACCAAAGATGCATTCTGGAATAGCGAGAATTGCACTATCTATGATTCAGAAGTCAAGGGGGAGTATCTTGGATGGTATGCCAAGAACCTACGATTGGTCAGATGCCACATATCAGGCACACAGCCACTATGCTACTGCGAGAATCTGGTGATTGAAGATTGTACTTTCGCACCTGATGCAGACCTCGCGTTCGAACATTCGTCCGTGCGAGCGACAATCCTCTCTGCTGTTACTTCTATCGTTAATCCCCAATCAGGCACTATCCGCTGTCATAGTTGTGGCGAGTACATACACGACGCAGACGCAAAAGCCCCCGATGATTGTCTGGTAATATGCTCCACCAATATCGATTAGGTAATAGAGAAAAATCGCAGAAAAGACAAGTTTCTGCGATTTTTTCTTGCAAGTGTCAGAAAAATGTTGTACCTTTGCAGCGGAAAAAACGGACAAAGTTGACTGTTTTTCTCGGAAAAAGCGGACAAAATGCTGGTGATTTTTAGAGAAAAAACGGGCAAAATAAATGCAATAGTATGATTAATAGGAAATTAGACGTTCTCATAGAAGAGCACTACGCCAATACGCAAAATGCTCTCTTATTGTCTGGCGCGCGACAAGTAGGAAAAAGTTATGCTATACGTAAGTATGGCAAGGCTAATTATTCGTGTTTTGTAGAGATTAATTTTATTGAGCAACCTCAAGCAATACAGATATTTCAGCATGCCACTTCCGCAACTGATCTCCTATTGCGTTTATCTACTTTTGTTCAACAACCCTTAGTAGAAGGAGATACCCTTATATTCTTCGATGAGGTGCAAGTCTATCCAGATATTCTAACTTGGATCAAATTCTTGGTGGACTCAGCAGAATACCGATATGCACTAAGTGGTAGTTTGTTAGGAGTGCAGTTGAAAGATATACGTAGTCTTCCTGTAGGATACATGTCGGAGATTCAAGTCTATCCGTTGTGCTTTGAGGAGTTTGTTCGAGCCGTTGGTGTGGGTGATGTCACCATCAATGCGCTCAAATACGCCTGGGAGAACAAAGCGCCCGTTGATGAAGTGGTGCATAAAAAAATGATGCAACTCATTAATCTCTACCTGATTGTTGGCGGTATGCCTGCAGCAGTACAAACGTATATAGATACCAACAATATGCAACATGTCATGGAGATTCAACGCAATATCATACAACTATATAAAAAAGATATAGCACAATATGACCTAAAGCGAAAACTCTATATACAAGATATATTTGATCTAATTCCCAGTGAACTCAATGCTCAGAACAAACGATTTGTATTAAAAAACATCGATCAACATATCAAATTCTCTCGCAGCGAAAATGACTTCCTGTGGTTGAGCGATGCGGGGGTAGCATTGCCTGTTTATAACGTAGAAGCACCTTGTGCACCGTTGATTCTCAATAAACAGCGTAATCTATTTAAGTTGTTTCAGAATGATGTTGGATTGTTAGCATGCCAATACTCTAGTGGTATTCAATTAGATATTCTCAATGGCGAAAGTCAACTGAACTTTGGCGCTATATACGAAAACTATGTGGCTCAAGAACTAAAAGCCAATGAGTACTCCTTATACTATTACAATAGTAAGAAGTATGGAGAATTGGATTTCTTGATTGAAGATAATGGTCAATTGACGGCTATTGAAGTGAAATCGGGCAAGAGTTATCGCCGGCATAACGCGTTAGATAAATGCATGACGTGCGAAAATTTTCATGTACAAAAGGCAATAGTACTATGCCATAATAATGTACAAACTGAAGAAGATGTGACATATATGCCTATATACATGACGATGTTCATGAAGAAACGTGCATATAGCGAACCTGTTATTTATACCGTCGATGTATCTGACTTATCGTGAATGGGATGATACTAAACTGGCGTATATGTCATCGCTGGCGAGAACGAAGTGCATAAGATATTGCATTAAGGGCGTGCCGATAGGCTATTGGTTATTGGTTATCGGTTATCGGTTATTGGTGATTGGCTATAGGCGATTGGCTATCGAGCATCGCTCGCCTAAAGTCTAATAGACCGCTCCGCTGAGCGAGTTAGATAATAGAGAAAAATCGCAGAAAAGACAACTTTCTGCGATTTTTCTTGCACGTGTCAGAAATATGTAGTACTTTTGCAGCGGAAAATATAGTAATGCGCATTACTGTAATGGTGATTACTATTCGCAACCAATAGATATATAGTGTATTATGAGATTTCTTGACCGAGAGAAAGAACGGGAAAAATTGCTCTTTTTGAAGCAACGAAGCAATAGCCCGAGCAAGATTGTAGCACTCCGGATGACTGTCAAATAATAGTAAGCTATTGATAAAATATTAAACCCATGGGTTTACCACTCAGAGGCGTCACAGTGACGCCTCTGAGTGGTTTAATTAGAGCTTATTTTCTCAATTTATCTATTCTGCGAAAGTGTGGTATGGTTTTTGTTTTATTATTTTAATAAAAAATGAAATTTTATTTGTAAGATTGATGTTTTTTTTGTAACTTTGCACGCTGAATTATAGTGCGTAAATAGCACGTGTGCATAAATAGCACGTAAAATGCTGAGAATGAACTATATAAAGACAAAAAATAAATAATAACATAAAATTTTTAACAAAATGCGTAGATTTTTACTTGCTACTATCGCTTTGCTGATGACTGTTTGTATGACAGCCGTCGCTCAGAATGATGGATCAGCTCCCGACAAAGGTATTGCCTTTAGTTGGACGCAGGGTAATGTACACCAAGGTGGTACCTTGTGGTACAAGGTGGATATGGCCGCGCTGAAAAACGTGGACGATCCTATCGTGACCCTTTATCTTACCAACCAATCTAGTATGAACGCTTCTGTAACCGCGAAAGTGTACACAGAGGTGACTGTTGGAGCACTTGGTCATTCTATCACCCAAGAACTGAAGGAGACAAAGTCCTTTACACTCGCGGGGGATGAGACAACCCATGTGAGCTTTGGAGCAAAGATGTTGCTCGCGCTAGATGTGGAGTATGTGTATGTGCAATTGACATCGAATCAGGCATTGGCTATCTCTGCTACAGCTAAACCATCTGTATGCACCGACGCTATCGTGTTTGATTGGAATAAAGGCGCAAAGCACGAGTCGCTTACTACCAATTGGTATAAGTTTGACATCAATCCTATTGTAGATGGAAAGAAGCATGTGCGACTGACCTTTACCAACCACTCTGACACAGTTGCCCTCGTGTATGGCAAGATTGTGCTGGATTGCGATGGCAAGTCTGTTCCATTCGTGGTGCCAGTGCCTAAGAACTTGAGCATTAGCAAAGTGGTGGATTATACCTACTTTGATGCTTCTAGACTGGAGAAATTCTACATGGAGTTGAGTTCTATAGGCGATGTGGAGCTGAAGGCAGAGACCTATAGCGCTATTGCTACTGATCCAGGTGATTGCCAAAACGCTAAAGTAGTGGAGTATGGCAAGACTATCGAGCACGCTGCGGGTACACAATGGTATAAATTCCCAGCTGACTTGTTTGATGGCGTAGAGCTCTATTCGTATATCCGCTTGGTAAACCGCGGTACGAAGACGGCTCATATCGACTTTGGTGTGACAAAGGACTGCCAATATTCTACTGGTAGTGGTCTGAATGTCAAGATTCCAGAGTTCTTTGATTTCAGCCTTCCAATGCCAATATGGGTAATCAATCAAATCAAGAAATTTGTAGATTCTGACATTGATGATGTGTATATGGCACTCACAACCGATCAGCCTATTGCGTTTAGCTTTGGCGTAGAGGCGTGTGAGAATACCATCCAATTTGATTGGGCGAATGGTCATACACAAGAGGCAAATACCCTCAAGTGGTATGAGGTGGATGTGACATCGGTGAAGCAAAATAAGCAACAAGTATTGCTGACCGTGACCAACAATACCAACAGTACTGCATGGGTGGGTTCGCTTGTTTCAGTAGAATGTCCATTCAAGCTAGCATTGCCACTCATCTGCCCTATCCCTGCTGGCGAGAGCGTGAGCAAGGTGATAGACTATAGTCTGTTTGCTGCTGCCGACGTGGAGAAAATCTATGTGTGCGTGACCACCGAGGATAATATCTCTATTAAGGCTGAGCCAATGGATGCACAAGCACCAGAGTCGGACAAAACAGCCTGCGAGCATGCTGTGGAGGTGGAGAGCGGTGTTACCTATACACAACAACCAGGTACCACATGGTACAAGTTTGACCGTGCTATGCTTAGCCAACCTGACTTGCTGCCTAAGTTCTACTATGCAGCTGAGGAAAATGCCAAACTGACCTTCGGCGCTACCGTAGGATGCGAATATAATATCGCTACACGTGCTACTGTGAAATTCCCAGAAACCCGTGGCCTGAATGTGGCGCTGTGCGTTCCAGGCAGAATCTATGACTATATGATGGAGCATATCAGCGATGATGTAGAGGCAGTATATCTGGAATTGACAACCAACAAGCCAATCCAAGTGGGCTTCCGTATGGACCGCAACGATGGTTGTGATAAGGCTCCACGTCTGGACTTGGCTAAACCTCTGGATATCCAACTCAAGGCGAACGAGGATGCTTGGTATTCGCTGAGCATGAAGGATATAGAGCTGTTGGGTGACCAAGCTATCCGATATAATCTTAACAATGCATCTAGCGAATCAGTGAAGGTGGAAGTGGAGCTTACTCCAAGCTGCCCATTGCTGGTGAGTGCTAGCAAGACTATCACCGTTCCTGGCAATATCGGCGTGCCTGGTTCGTTCAAGGCTTCTCAGATTACTGAGCTCTATGCCAAGGTGATTGCTAAATTGCACATGCCTGATTTCCTAGAGGACAAACTGACAGAACACCTTATATATTACGTGCGTATACGCGCGACGGGCGATCTGGATATCAATTCCGATAAACCAGAGATGCCAGATGACCCAGAGGCATGTTCGGTAGCTATCGAGTTTGAATGGGGCGAGGAGTATGTGTTGACTAAGAATGAGGATAAGTGGATGAAACTTGACGTGCAAAAGCTCTTGGCACGCAACGAGGAACTGACTCTGACCGTTACCAATTATACTAACGAGGATGCTAAGGTGCACGTAGATGTATATAACCGCTGCCCTGTTACCTATCCTGTGATCTCTATGAACAATGTAGAGGTGAAGGCCAACGGAAGTATCACTCGTAAGGTGCCAACAAAGTATATCCCTGATGGTCTGCAATGGTTGTATATCCACGTTCGTAGCGAGGGCGATTTGACCATTGGCGCGGATTCTGAAGAGGGCGAGAAAGAGAACTTTGAGTACGATACGCTGGCATCATATTACTGCCCAGAGGATTTGCCTGCTATTACCATGTGGAATGACACTGTGGTGGTAAATAGCGAATTGACACGCGTATATACCAATGTAGCAAAACCAATTGTTACTCCTGCTGCTTTGACAGAGCAAGAGCTTATGGATATCTTGGGTGCTGAGTTTAGCGTAGTAGCAGGCAAGGCACTCGATATGGGCGCTAGCGCTCAGGCTGTAGAGGAATTCTATGCAGCTAAAAACGACGAGCAATTGGCTATTGTAGAGGAAGTGGTATGGAACAACACTGTGGTTGCTTGCGATGCTGCTACTCATACTTTGAAGCTTGTCGTATACGTAGAGTGCGGTGATAGCATCGTTAGTGAATATACTTTTGATGTTCAACCACAACAAGTGACTACCATCGAGGAGACCGTTACTATCTGCGCGAAAGAGTTGCCATATAGCTGGAACGGTACTACCTATGAAGAGGCTGGTAGCTATACCAACACTATAGCAAACGTATACGGTTGCGATAGCGTGGTTTCTATCTTCAATCTGAATGTATTGCCAACTGTGCCTGAAACCGATGTGTATGCTACCATCTGCTATGGCGGAAGCTATACTTGGGATGCTAACAATGAGGAATATAAGCAAAGTGGCAAATATAGTGTAACCTTGGTAAGCAAAGTAGGTTGCGATAGCGTTGTTAACTTGCACTTGACAGTTCTTCCAGAGGTGAAGACTATTGTTGAGGATGTAACTATTTGCTATGGTGCGAAATATACATGGGATGTAAATGGCGTTGAGTATGATGAAGATACTAATGCGTCATATACCCTCCAATCTGCGCAAGGTTGCGATAGTGTGAAGTATGTGCTTAACCTCGATGTACTTGATGAGATGGTTGTTGAGAACATTGAAATGAGCATTTGTGCTTCAGAATTGCCATTTGAGTGGAATGGTCAAGTAGTAAACGGCAATGGCGATAATAGCACCGTTGAGGTATATACGCTTACCGATTACGAGCAGTTTGCTGCCGTAGCATGCGATAGCGTGAAGCGTGTGTTGACACTTACTGTATGGCCAGACGTAACTATCACCGAGGACATAACTATCTGGCAGGGTGATGCATACCAATGGCCTGTGAACAACCAATTCTATGTTCAAGAAGGAACCTATACAGAGCGTTTGACCTCTGTGAATGGTTGTGATAGTGTAAGAATCTTGAATTTGACAGTATTGCCAAAAGAGGAAAATCACTACTTGACTATCACTGATTTAATTTGTGATGGTACAGCTTATGTGGATCCAATAACCAATGAGGCACACATCATCTCATCTTTGATTCCTTCTACTCAAACATGGAATGACACTGTAATGCTCTCTGCAACTGTAGATTCTATCTACACCTTCTTGATTACTCCTATCGTAGCTCCTGAGGTGATGACCGAGGCTGCATTGAGTGCTATTCCAGGTGCGATGCCAGAATTGAAAGCAGGTGCAGCAGTGAATGTAGCTGGTACTATCGAAGCAATCACAGCATACTATGCCGCTAATGATACAGAGGCCATCTCTGATGTCATAAACGTGGCTTGGATTGCTGGTGCTGATGCTACATTGGCATGCGATGCTACTACCCATAGCATGACTCTCCTTGTAGAGGATGATTGCGACAATGCGATTATTACTACTATTATCTTCCCAGTGGTTGCAATAGAGGTAGAGGAAGTTACTACTACAGCTACCATCTGTGAGGGTGAGACCTATACATGGGATGTTACCGCTTTGGCATATGGTGCTACTGGTAAATATGTCTTCGACGAGACAAATGCCGATGGTTGCGTCATCAAGACTCATATCCTTGCGTTGACAGTAACTCCTAAAGAGACCGTAGAGATCACTGAGACCGCTTGCGATAGCTTCGAGTGGCACGGTGAGATTTACACCACAAGTGGTGACTATACCTACGAGGCAGATTGCCGCATCGAGGTTCTCCACTTGACTATCAATAAGTCTGAGACTGCTGAATTTAATGTGGAAGCTTGTGATAGCTATGAGTGGCATGGTGTGACATATACCACAAGTGGTGATTATACTTATAATACTACTACCGCAGCTGGTTGTGCACGTCAAGAGATTCTCCACCTAACCATCAATAAGCTTGTGACAGTAGAGCTTACTGTAGCTGCTTGCGATTCATACCAATGGCATGGTGAGACTTATACTGAAAGTGGTGACTATACCTACGAGGGTGATTGCCGCATCGAGGTTCTCCACTTGACTATCAACAAGTCTGAGACCGTAGATATCACTGAGACCGCTTGCAATAGCTTCGAGTGGCACGGCGAGATCTACACCGAGAGTGGTGATTACACCTATACAACTACTACTTCTACTGGTTGTGATCGCGTAGAGGTTCTCCACTTGACCATCAATAAGTCTGAGCGTGTTGAGTTCACCGAGACTGCTTGCGAAAGCTTCGAGTGGCACGGCGAGATCTACACCGAGAGTGGTGATTATACCTACACAACTACTACTGTCGCAGGTTGCGAGCGCGTTGAGACTCTCCATTTGACTATCAACAAGTCTGAGACCGTAGATATCACTGAGACCGCTTGCGATAGCTTCGAGTGGCACGGCGAGACCTACACCGAGAGTGGTGATTACAC
>JAEIGA010004008.1_pt1 | contig 22843 bp, 15 predicted proteins | sample 9270691 | NCBI WGS metagenome assembly JAEIGA01 (sample SAMN17057246, study PRJNA624740) | gut metagenome | biome: biome; isolation source: fecal sample | host: Bos grunniens | place: China: Xizang | collected 2019 | reverse complement strand
TGGGTGGTGTAAATGGTAAGAAGTCTGCCGCTTTCAGGGGCATAGAGTTCACCGCAAAGCTGAAGCTGTCCGGGTTCTGCTCCGTCGATTACCCAGCAATGATCATATCCCTTTCCGATCTTGAGTGCCTCGAAATCGGCATTGATGTCCTGTCCGATAGGCTTAGGATTAACGAAATCCATTGGCGTACCTGCTACAGGCTCGCTTTCACCGAGAGGAATCTGAGTGGCATCTGTAGGAAGATATTCGGAAGCATTCAGCATAAGAGTGTGTCCGAGGATGCTGCCGTTGCCTTCGCCATTGAGATTGAAATATGCGTGATTTGTAAGATTCAGGACTGTAGGAGCATCTGACTCGGCTGTGAGAGTAAGACGAAGTTCATTCTCTTCTGTCCAATCATAACGAGCTATTGTCTTCAATGCACCTGGATATCCCTGCTCCCCGTCCTCGGAATAGTAAAGGAATTCCACTCCACCTTCGTGCTCGCGACTTTCCCAGATCTTGTTTTGAAAGCCTTCCGGACCTCCGTGGAGGTGATTAGGGCCATTATTTACCGGCAATGTATATTCCACTTCGTCGAGGGTGAATTTTCCCAAAGCCACACGGTTTGCATATCTTCCCGGAATCTTTCCCATACAAGGACCGTCACCGAAATAGCTTGCAGCTTCTGCATATCCAAGGGCTACATCCGCGAGGTGTCCATCCTTGTCTGGAACCACTACAGATACGATTCCGGCACCTATATTGGTCAGCTGCACATAAGCTCCACTCTCATTTTCAAGGGTATAAAGAAGTATCTCCTTACCACAAGGGGAGGTACCCCAAATTTCTTTCGTCAATTTCATAATATGTCGTTTTAATCTATTTCACGATAAAGATTCCAAATTTAGAATTTATATCTGAGATTGACAAACCCATTAACTAAAAGATAAGCTATGACTTTATGGCCCCTGAAAGTTTTTCGCACGCAATCCAGACCTTGAAACACGCTAAGGACTTCCCTACGCTTTTCGTTAATGATTCGTGTGTTCTAAGGTTTCAGAATCGCAGCAAAGGTGAAAGCAAAATACGGAAAGCCCGATAGGGCGCCTATGCCCTCGGGGGCTGTCACCGATAAGTGACTGGGGGACAAAGGGGGTGGAGCGAAGCGATAGCGCCATCAGGCGCGCGACCGGGGCGGGTATTCGAGCGCAGCGAGAATACGGAAAGCCCGATAGGGCGCCTATGCCCTCGGGGGCTGTCACCGATAAGTGACTGGGGGATAATAGAATATAGCCACCCCGTCCTAAAGGACTCAGCCCAGGGGTGGCTATTGCTGAACGATGTATTTGGAATATCAGGCTGCTATTGTAAAGGTTCCAGAATAATTGGACCTGAGAAATCGTTTAGTGTATTGAGGTTTGTGAAAGTCCTTATGTATGTGACGTCATCCTCAACATACTGGAAGTTCACTCTATCTGTCATCCAGTCGTATCTGTATTCGCTTCTGAGTCGGAGCTCGAACTGACCGCCGTCAGATACAGCTACTGTACCGATACGGTTATATGTAGACTCCATTTCGAACGGAACGAATGATCCTGCAGGAATGTTTCTTACCTGACCATCTTTGAGATACTGAAGGGTTCCGGCGATCGAACTGTTCTGCACCCTGAATCTCTTCTGATAGAATACGACCTTTGACTCATCGGAACTGATTACGATATCACCAGCTGAAACGATGCTCTTTGTCTTGAAAGGAATGCATTTTCTTTCACCATTCTGATCTGCAGCCGCTTCTGAATCCACATTGGCTTTAAGAGTTCCGAAAGTCCTCTCTACATCTCTGGATGCGTCTACGTGATACACAAACCTTCCTGGCTTCGATGGGTCTTTTGTCACCTTTCCGCTCTTGTAAAGATCACTTGTCTCGTCAATTTCGAGCATCGGAGCATCGATATAGATATCGAATGCCGTTCCGAATGGATCTACCGATACCTTCTCTCCATCAGGAAGATAATTTCCACTATTATCCGGAAGAGTGTGTGTGAAACTGGTGACATCGAACTCTATGTTGATGGTCATTCCCGGAGCATAGTCAAGCAGTACATCATCCACTACTTCCTCGTTTTCTCCCTGAACATTGGTTCCTGTTCCATTGACTGTGGCAGCAAAGTGGAACGGATGATATGTAGCAAGCTCGAAAATACAAGACTTGTACAGACCGGTACCTGTGTTCTTTCCGTCCGGTGCCACATATCCGCTATGTGCCAATTCACCTGCTGTTCCTGTAGTTACCGAAGGTGCACCGAATACATTCGATGCAATACGGACTACCTCGTCAGCCTTAGGCTTGTTGGTCTTGAGGTGGAAGGTCGCACCGTAGTCTGAAGTTCCTTCAACAGAATTTCTGAAGAATCCCAATACTCGGCCGCCTGTAGCAGACCAGTTTGCAGGGTCCAATCCCTTATAGAAATCGAAGTAGAAGTCTCCGTTATGATCGTGGTTATGATCCAGATTCTGAGAGTAGAAAAGGAATTCATCCACATTGTAACCTCCTGCCGGATCGAAATCATCATTTGGAGATACATACTTGAAGTGAGTTCTTTCTCCCTTAGGGTTTGTGAGAGTAAGATCGGCTCCATTGGCAGAATCCACTACTCTGCCAAGATGTGAAACAAATTCCACCGGTGCATTGATCTTCTGAGGCACAAGATAATAATAAATATACTCATCAGCAGGCATCGCACCGGCATAAGACCTGAGATTGTGGATAAGAATTCTTGTATCTACCGCTGTCTGGAATGTAGCTGTCTTAGTAAGACTTCTGAAATGAGGAGCCTCTATGGTTACATTTACAGTGCTCTGGTTCTGATGCTTGAGTATTGTTTCCAGATATGCTCGCTGCATACCAGGTTCTGTAACTGTAAGGACATATTTGTATCCTATCCCATTATCTTCTCCATATCTCGGATCATCTTCCCTTATCACCGGGAGCATCATACCTGATGCATTACGGATATCCATATCGTTAACTGAAAGAAGCACATCCATAGGGAAAAGCTCTGCAGGACAATCCTGTGGTACCGAGAACATTACAGTCACGTTTTCACCAGCATCCTCACCATAGATATTTGTAGTGATCCAGGCTGGCTCGAAATTCTGCTCCTTTACAGTAATGACCTTTATCTTTCTTGTAAGACGGCCATATTTCACGAACAAGGTACCTTCACGTTTCTGAAGTTCTCCCATCTTATTAAGAGTGATCAGGATCGTTCCTTTACCGGTAGAAGGGTCGAATTGATGGGTGAAATTGGACAATGCCACATTGTTTCCATCCATCCACGAAACCTGAGCCTGAGACGGAGCTGTACCATCAATATTGTTTACCGTATAATGGAGATAATATGTATTAGGTTCCTTGAATTCATCTTCACCGATGACTACATAAGTCTTGTCCACCTCCAGGGAGTTTCTGCTGTCCTGAATCTTCGAGATATTGTCGGATATAGACACCCATACATTGTTGGTAGCCGGAGCCTCAAGCGCCTGCTGGAATGTCTGCTGGCCATAGTAGAGTTCGCCTACAACATTGACAGTATAGTGATGGTTTCTCATTATCATCACGTTATCGCCATTCTCGTCGATGAGAGAGATACGGTAATAAAGATCCGGACCACCTTGCTGAGATCCTTTCAATATGAAGTCCACAGGATCAGCCGCAGTATTTTCGGTTTCAAAGATATATTCTACGTCATTTGTAAGTACATCGAGATAATCACCAAGCTTAGCCCGGTTGTCAGGAAGCGTAACAAATGGATCAGAAACGGTAGGAGCTACGAAACCACCATGGTCAGGGCTGTAAGGAGCTACTGTTCCGAATGCATTGGAATTCACTACAATCCATCCTTTGTCTTCAAAAGATACAGACGGATGAATATTCAAGCTGATCTTCGCCTGATTACGGAGAAGTTTCACCGGAGAAGGATTAGATACAGTAAAGTCCGCAATTGGTTTCCTTGCCCAATAGATCATACGTCCGGCAGAAGCTTCAAGAGCTGCCATTACATCGACCTCCGACATTCCGCGATAGTCATCCTCGCGGAAATATGTCATATTCTGGTTACCCACGAGCTGGACAGTCTCAGTGTAATCCGGAACTGAAACAGAGAAGGTTCCTGCCAATGAAGGATTGTTTCCATCACTGACGATGTCAGCTGTCACAGTGGTGATGAACAGTCCGTTATTATCAAAGCAGAAAACACTTATCCTCTGTACACCACCGCCATCAGGATCGACAGCCTTGGTCTGCACGATGTCCATATCAGGAACCTCGACGCTTACATTCAAGCGGATCTGACCATCCTCTAGAGGAGTAGTTTCAGGCAAAAGCAAATCCTCTCTCTGACAGCCTGCACTCAATGCCAGAATTCCCGCAAGGGCAATGATGATATTTATAATTCTTGTTTTCATATCTTTGTTTTCTTCATTAATAAGCGTCTCTTACACATCGCACCGGGGTCGTGCTGGTGCCTTTTCCTGTTTCCTTGGTATATATGACGTTTCCGTTCCTGTCGGTATTGTAGGCGCAATAGTAAGCTCCTTCGGTAAGAATCGTTGCCATCGCATCACTTGTCTCCTGATGCTTGATGATAATGTCGATTTCTGCTGCTGTCGGCAATCTCCAGTCATCATAGACAGTACCATCTGTCGTAACTTCAATATATTGCTCGCAATGAGCTTTAGCCTGATCTATTCCTCCTGTAAGGCGCTGAGTAGCTCCGAGCTGGGATGCCGCCATAAATGATGGAGAAACGAGCATTGTATTTTCGGCAGAACTTTCAGTATATCCATCCGCATCCAGACGAGGCCTTGCAACAATGTATTCAGATGATGTGGCCATAACGTGTATGTGATACATTCGAGGATTGTAAAGTCCTCCGAACTGGGAAGTTATCAGTCGCAATGTTCCATTGTTTCCACCCTGATTGTTACCTCCTCCCGGCCACCAGCCTCCTCCACTGCTCTGAGTACCCCAGTAAGCATAATTGATAGTATAATTGCCTTCACTTCCCAATGCGACTTTCGACCCGAAGAATACGCTGCTTGAAGCTGTAGAACTGTATGACCAGGTTCCGTTATTGTTCCAACTTGCTCCTGAAATATTTTCTTCACCGATACCATTGATATTGGTTCCCTTGAAGTCAGATCTGTATGAGTAATGACCCATTTCGTGGGTGATGTACAATGTAGGATACTGATTCACTGTGAATGTCTGAGTCTTGCCATCCTGGTTTGTAACTGTAAATGTCATATAACGGATAGCATTGCTGTGAGAATCATCGAATCCATCACCTTTCACAAATGGTGAATAAATGGTGATATTGCCGTTCAGAGCCTCTGCTTCTGCTGTTGCTTCGATAGCATTGTATACAGCTCTGTTCTTATCCTTCACATCCACTCTCTGTCCAAGATAATTGATGTAGTAAGCCTCATTGAGAACAATCGAGCTTATAGGAGATGAAGATGCAAATTCCAGTGTCGAATCATCTGTATTGATATTGTACATATCCACGTGAGATTCGTTCAGCTGAAGATACGAAGGCTTGTCATCTCCACCTACATTTATACTCTGAGGCGTCCATTCCTCTACAGTATATCTCAGATCTTCGAGATCCACTGGAGTGATTTCAGAGATTGCTCCCGGACGGTTGAGATTGATGTTCACCTCGTAATAATTGTTTCTTCTGATCACCTTTTCTCCTGTCATATGGATCTTGTACCAGCTGTTGTGATACTCCACAGGAGTTCCTCCATCAGGAGTGAAGATCATCGGAAGATTCATTACCACACAGGTCTCGTTTTCGAGAAGACTTCCTTCTGACCAGCTGTTAGGATAAACATAAGTCAACAAAGAAACATTCTTATTGTCTTTTTCAGGATCCCAGGAGAAATGTCTGTCTCCTTCCTTGGAGGTATTTCTTACAGCTGCTGTAACCTCTTCATCATTTCTGGCCTCTGCGAAAAGAAATGCACTATATGGAAGATTTCTTACGTAATAGCGGGCTCCTTCCGATCCCTGAGCTACTGTAAAAGATTTGAATTCCACATTTTCTCCAGCCTTGATATTGATCATTACCTTCGCGGCTGCACGACGGAGAGTGACGGACAGTACCGTATTGTCAGCAGGATTTCCGTTATTCAGAGTTACATTGTGCAAAGCGGCATCCATAAGGAAATATTCCGGAGCACCTTCCACGTTGAGTCCTGTGAGATGAATAAGTTCATCTTCCTGCTTCTTTGCTATAAGTCCGTCATATCCTTCTGTTTCAAGAATAGCTCTGAAATCATTTTCAGTGATATTGCTGTTGGCAAGAACGTAAATATGATATGAAGTATTATCCTGAAAAGAACTTCTCTGGGCAGTGAGGGTGACCTTGGACGCACCGTTTACCTGATATCTTCCGTAATGGCTTGCTGCAGAAGGCATACCTGCATTATCTGAAAATATGAAAACATCCAGATGATTCACAAAGGACTCTACTGATGTATCCTCCACGACAGCCTTGGTAATTCCTGAAGAAAGATCCAGGATTATCTCTTCGTTCATTGGAACTTCATAAGACTCCTTGACTTCACAGGAAAACAGAAGCACCGAAGCCGCCGAGATTAAGAGAGTATTTATTATTCCTTTCATTTTTCTTCTAGTTTACCATTGTTATTGTCACAAAATTTTCGTCTTCCGAGCCTGGCCAGAAATAGTTGTTGTAAGATCCGTTGATGAGAAGATATTCCATTTCTTCGAGTCCGCTCGGGGTGTATGTTATCGCGAGATTGACTTTTTCCCCGACATTGACCTCTCCATCAGGATAAACTTCTATTCTGTACCATTCATCTGAAACCGGAAGGGATACTGGAGTTTCAGAGGTAAATACCAATTGGTCTTCCCTATATACCTTTATACTGCAATTCGATGCTTCAAGCCCAGTCAGTGTAGGTTTCCAGGTATCATTCTCCGGATATGTCATCTGGAAATATCCTGTGAAAGGTACTGTCTCTGACATTACTGCCGGCGAGCCAGGTTTCTGTTCAAGCTGCTGAGCAGTCTGCGGGATATTATGTCTTACATATGAGTGAGTCGGGTAGTCAAAGAACCAGTTGTTCATATTGGCATCTTCCATATCCCATTCAGCTACGGTATATTGGATTATCAGCTGACCTTCGGAATTGATAAGGATGCATACTTTTATATGATTGTTCCTTTCCACTCTCGGGAGATAGACATAACGTCTTTGAATCTCCATTCCTTCTCCCATAACGTATTCTACATACAGAACTGCCTCCTTGTCATCTCCTGAAGACATATCCCATCTATATGAAGGATCGTTGACAGGATATCCTGCTGAAACTTCAGGAAGATAGCTTCCTTCCACCACGATTTCATAGCTGGCCGGATCGGCTGCGGCAGAAGACCCTTTTTCCACTTCCTTCGATATTGTCACTTTGGAATCAAGCAAGGATCTGTCATTCGCTCTGCAGGCTACGGCATCCAGGATTTCTTCAGTCTGAGGGAAAAGATAACTGTACTGTCTTGTTCCGTAATTCAAGAGATTGACCTTAAGCATCTGAGGATCCGCAGCAGCTCCCGACACCTTGGCTGCGTAGACTGACAGTTTGGCAAGCGATCGGGTAAGGGTGAATGTAACTTCCTGATTCAGCTTCATATGTCCCTGATGACCAGCCTGAGCATTCGGCTCATCTATTAAATCCGAAGCGTCAACACGTACTGTCCTACTGCAATACATAGGAAGTGATGTCCTGTGAGCCAATGAAGTGAATCTGATACCTTCCAGCTGATCTCTGCTCATATCATCAGCGAGGGTGACAATACCGTTTTCATAAGCCATTTCAGCCTCGTTTGCGATCAGATAAAAATCTACATCACTTTCTCCTTCAGGGAGTTCCAGATCCATAAGGATAGAACCGTCATATGTACTTCCCTGATAATAATAACCGCATAATCTGTTACCTTGGAAAGCATAGATCCTGAGCGTGTTTATCTTCATTTCAGCTGACGTAGGAGCTTCTTCAGCTTTGGTCATTCCGTCATCTGTTGAAACGTCTATCTTTATCATCACGTTCTGCAGACCGGACATCTCGTATTCCTCAAAGATGCAACCGGTAGAAAGAACTGCCGCGATGACCATCAGAGTTATCTGCTTGAATATGTTATTTGTTTTCTGCATAAACGTGACCGTTAAAATTCTGGTTTTACAAGTTCAATCATCCACGAAGGAATCGTTATCGTTATATCTGTACATATTTCGTCGCTTGGATAAGGAAGTTCCGGAGTTCCGAATTCGATCCTGAATGGAATCAGACATTCCTGTTTTGACGGATCGATATATAATTTGAATTTCTCCAGATGTTCCGCAAAGTTTATCAAAGCCACCTCTGTTCCATCTTCTCCTGTAACCTTCAGATATACATCTTCGTGGTTTGTATGTCTCATTATATTATTTCTGGCTGTAGTGGTTTTCACACCATCGTGTACAGTCTCCATAATATAGTCTGTAGCCTGCCCCTTAGCTAAATTCTCGAAATCGGTCTGTGGTGAAACTCCCATCAGCTCGATCTTCGGATGTTTTCCGACATATGACGGAGCGTTGACCACTTCTACAAGAATATCATAGTGCGAACTGGCAAATTGTGCCGTCCTTGTCTCCTCATATATCATCGGGCTGAAACCCTTGATCTGATAATCTACAGATGCATAATATAAGGAATCGTTACCATTGACTGTCTCTCCATTCAGATAGTCTTCAGCAGCAAACAGTATCTTTGTGTAGTCCTTTGATGACAGGTTCTCCACTCCTGTATCATATGTATTTCCCACACATACTATTCTATAGTCACCAGCAGGAAGAGGCGGAAGAACAGTCACTCCTGCAGCCACATCCTTATCAGGAAGTACTGTAGAACTGACGCATACAGCCGACTCGTCGAAAACATACATCTCCACACGGTTTATCTTTTCCGGGAATATCTCGGATGTACCATCTCCCTTATAGCTCATCACGAGCTTATAGATGTTATAGCACTCGCTATAGTCCTCCTGGAAGCAGGATGTGGAGAGAAGTCCTGCCAGAACAAAAGAGAGGGCGATCAATCTGGATTTCATAAGCAATGTATGTTTTATCTGGTTTTTAAGATTTAATAAATATTGGAGGGGTGTTCCTTTTGGAGGTCTGCCCCTCCGCTATTTATTGATGTTGTTTCATTTAAAAGGCTTTAAAGCCGTACTGTCTATGATTTAGAACTCAGGGGCAACAAGAACCACTTCCCAAGACATAACGTCTACTGTGATGTCAAGACATCTGTCAGCCGGATCAATGTCGTCCTCATCCACTACGATATCACCATCACCACCGTTGTCAACATTACCTGCGGCATTCATACGATAGATATATCCTTCCTTGATCTCGGTGATCGGTTTACCTTCTGTATCCTTGATGTTCTTTGAGTAAAGATATGCCGGAAGACCGTCTGCCTCAAGGTCGATAACTATTACAGGCACTGCATCGCCTGAGAAGAAATGATATGCATAGCATTTGTCTGTTCCTGAAATTGCCTGAGCTGAAGGAGCTGCTGGAGTTACCTCAACCGCTGAAGCAAATACATTTCTATACCAATCCTTTTCACCATTGTGGAGCCAAGTGAATGTAGATCCCTGATCTGCAAAGTTTGTAATATGGTTTACAAGGCTACCACTCTCGTTTCCTGTATTAAGCTGTGTCTCAGGATAATAGTTCTGAACTGCGATCTGCTTGAACTTAATGCTGCTGTATGCAGGGTCAGAGTTGAAGTTCACATAGAAACCGTCCATTTCGAAACGTGAAACGCGTGGCTTAACTGTAACATTGGCCTTGTAAACTGGGAGCTGGTAAGTGACATCATCCTTTGTTTCATTGTGGAATGAGCCAGCGCTTACAAGATCAGAATAACCATAGAGTGCAAGTTCCGATACATCCTGCTGTCCGCCGATCAGGAGCTTATCGTCAATATTATCCCAAGCTATATCACCCATATTGGCAACGACTACAACTCTTGTACAAGCCGGATCCACGAAATGGAATGAAGCCTTTGCATCTGTATCAGTGATATCATATTCATCTGCAGTGAAGTAAGACTTTGCAGCAGTAGCTCCATCTGAAGTATATGCATCATATACCTTGGAATAAGCGTTATCAGTAAGGAAGATCTTGAAGTTCTTGAGATTGACCTTTGTACCCTTAGCGATTGCCGATGACTCAGACTTAGTGAGGATCATATTCGCAATGGAAACATCCACAGACTTGACCTTAGTCTCTACAGGAACTGAAGGTCCTTCTTTCTGACAAGAAACGAGTGCCAAAGCTGCTACGCAAGCAGACAACATCAATTTAGTAAGTTTCATAACTTTGATTTTAAAAATGTTAGTGAAATAGTGTTAATATGTATTTATTCAAATTTCTTGAGATATTCCTCGATTTCGGCCTTCTTGCGAGCCTCATACTCGAGTTCTGCATTTATAAGGTCAATATTGTCCTGAGCTGTCGCCGTATTGTTTTCTACTGCTTTTCTGAGCCAAGGTAGAGCTTCTTCGAACCTGCCCTGCATCATCAGTGCTGTTCCTATCGTATTGTAAGCTCTCAGATCATCTGAGTAAGGCTCCACTGTCTCGTATGCTTCGGCATATTTTCCTTCGCGGATCATCTGATTGGCCAGGTTGATCATATCGACAGCCTCATCCTGAGTGGAATCGTAGTAAACAGCCAGATAACGTGCGCTTCTCAGATGAGGATAAACCTCCTTCAGCATCTTCTGCCATACCTTGCCATTATCTATTGCCTTGATTTTAAGCTTCTTTTCCTCGTCTGGAAGATCCTTATCGATGATCTCCACCACCTTATCCTTTTCTTCTATAGCAGATGCGAGAACAAGTCTTCTGAGTCCCTCCCAGTTCTCTTCTCCATTGCGGAGGCGGAAATTGTCCGCTGTGAGATTGTATTGAGGTCTGTGCTGGATGATGTAGTCGATCAGGGCCTTTGCTCGATTCTGTCCGAGCCAGTTGTTGAAGCTGCGGCGTCCCTCAGGTGAAGCATATCCGGCGATTTCTATCTTGTCCACCTTATATTTCGGATTTGCGAAAATCTTATCGATCGCTGTCAGGATCTTTCCGAAGGTCACTTCATTATTGAATACTGTGGAATCTATCTCAATCTTTGACACCTTGAAGATGATTTCCAGTTCATCCCTTCCGAAATCCCATTGTCTTGTAGCATCTGCAAGTGTAAAGGTTGTCGGGATTCTTCTTGCCGGAAGCATAGGTTCTTCGAAAAGAGCGACTCCCTCGGCAATTGTCTGGTCAGCCAGTTCATCCTCACAATTGCATCCTACCATCTGCCTCTTGATTCCGAGATTGGTCGACTTCATCCATCTTTTCAGAGGCACTGAAGAAATGTAGTGATAGACGTCTCCTTTGAGGACCTGGTTTTCAGTAAGCTGCCAATCTTTGTTGCCAGCGAGATGGTTTTCCTGAACTTCTCTCTTGAATCTTCCCTTTCCATAGACTTCGAGAGTCTCAAGCCAGAGGGTATCCTTTGCATTATAGATGAAAGGCATTATGATTTCCTTGCGGTTGGCAGGGATACTCTTTACATCTGTCTCAACTTCGAAAGATACCACAGCTCTTTCTCCGTCCTCTGTCAGTGACTGGTTGCTGATAACTGTCTGAGCGTTAACCGCAGCTGAAAAAACAAGCATCAATGCTGAAAGTATAATTGTCTTCTTCATAACCGTCTATCCTTATCTTATCATATAAATAAATGAAAGTCCCAGATCTGTAAGGCCGAACACGTGCTTGATGGCAGAGTCCTGGAAAAGTCCGCACTTGCGGCTCTCGTACCTGTCATAATCAGAATACCAGTATCCCAGACCAAGGTTGAATTCCATATTCCAGCGAGGACTGATGATCCAGGAATATCCGTAGGTGATTCCGGCACCGGCTGCCCAACCTTCAACTCGTGAATTAAGGCACGCATCGATGAACGGACCATCACCGGCAGACTTGTAGAATGGATTGAGAACGTGAACGCCACCGACATTGAACTGGGTATAATTGGCATTCATACCTATAAAATGCCCGTTGAAACTTTCGCAGAACCAATATCTGACTTCAGGAGTCACAAGATAATGCTTGGCCTTGATGTTGTTCTCCTTGTCAAGTGTCCAAGGATTGTATCCTCCCGCTATTTCCAGAGTCCAGCGAGGAGCTACAGAAAACTCCATTCCTATATTAGGAGTAGTCGTAGCCCAGTAAAGAGCGTTGGTCTTCACAGCCACCTTCTGAGCGGAAGTCGTACCTGCAAAGGCCAGAAGAAAAATTACTGCAATTGTAAGATAGCGTTTCATCAGCAAATCTCCATTTTAATGTTAAAAACAGCTGCTGACGAAAGATCCACGGACAGAATTCCGCGATCTCTTTTCGTTCAGCGAGAGCAAAGGTATGACGTCTTGAAACCTGTTTCCAAATCTTGCAGCTCGCTTTTTCTTAAAGCACAATTTTTATTTACACATACGCACTTTTTAACGAAAATCCTATTTTGGAGCCCACTTTTTCACGCAAATACAATTTAATTTCATTGCACCGATATAAAAATTCACGTAAATACAACTTTTATATTTTAGAAAAATTCTATATTTGCACAGCAAAACAACTAAAATGGACAAATCTCAGCTGACATATATTCTATTCAATTTCGGATACATCAGCATATTCAGTATTCTGACTGCGGTGGTCACACTTCTGAATATGCCGAAGAAGGATCCTTCATTGAAAAGTTATAGAAAATCCAGATATGTTCTTGGATGCTCCACAGGACTGATGGTATTTTACTGTACTTTCAGAATAATGATGCCTCTTCATTTTGGAGACTACATTGACTTCTGGCTGCTTTCAACCTTCACCCTTATATTTTCCTGGCTTTCATACGCATCATTCCTGTTTCTTATAGAAACACCAAGATACCGTATGAAGAATTTCATTGCAGACGGTGTAATACCCGCATCCTGTATGCTTGTAGCTGGAGGAATAGGCATACTGTTTCCTTCCATTCAGAAAACAATGATGGTGGTTTTCGGATGCACTTATGGAATCAAATGCGCGTGGATGCTATATACTTGTCTAAATGAATACAAAAAGTGTATTAAGGAAATAGAAAACTACTACGATGAAGGACCGGATATGAAATGGATGTACTCGACCCTCATCGTATGTTTCGTATTATCGATCAGCACAATCGGTGTATTATATATTCCTGTTCTTCAGAAACCGTATTATTTCCTTCTTCCTATAATATATGTATATCTGACATTCAAGGTAGTCGGTTTCGCTACCAAGAAAATCGATATAATAAGAAGAAAGAATATAGAGCTTGAAAGAGAACCGGAACCCGTAAAGAAAGAAAAGACCCAGGACCTCTCATCAAAGATCAGTCCTCTTGTGGATGAATGGGTAAGTGAAAAGAAATTCTGCCGTGAAGGCCTGACAATCAAGGATGTAGCTCTTGAAATGGGAACAAATCAGAATTATCTGTCGCAATATCTGAACAATTGTCTTGACAAGACATTCCAGGTCTGGCTGAACACTCTCAGAATCGAGGAAAGCAAGTCTTTGCTGACCTCATCGAAGAAAATGTCAATAGAAGAAATAGGCATACGTGTAGGTATCCCTCAGAACTACAACTTCTCCAGATGGTTCAGAGTGGTTACCGATATGACACCGTTCCAATACAGAAGATTACATCTGTCCGGAAAGTAAATATTCGAACAGACGATTTTCAGGGGCATCCTTCAGGATGACCCTTTTTTCTTCATCAAGAAGATAGAGGGAAGGAATTGCACGGACATTATAAAGATTATCCGTACGTATTACCAGATCGGGATCAAAGCCATTATACCATTCCTCAGGATATATAGGCATATAGTCACGCCATCCCTGAAGATCCTCATCTATATATATGTTAAGGACTGCAAGAGTTCCATCAGCTATCATTCCTGATATTGCCGGTTCTTCTCTGAGCACATTGATTATATTCATACAGGCATTACAGCCCGGATTACTGAAGAAAAGCAGAGTAAGAGGAGCCTTTATACTATGAAGAGTATGGAACTTTCCGTATTTGTCCGCAAATCTGAAATCAGCAGCGACTGTACCTGTGCGGTTCAAAGATGTCATTCTTGCATCGTATTCATATTTTCCTCGCATTTCAGGAGACAGGCCTTCATATCCTGCAAGTCTCTGCACATAGATGTTATAATAATCCTCATTGCGAAGCGGAGAATTGGGATCATAAAAATACTTATATGCAGTCTCATTGAAGAACTCGAACACACTTGAAGAAGTGTCAGCCCTTTCACAGGTCAAAGCCTTGTTATATAAGCCGGAAACAGCCTTTTCCGCCTTCTGGAATGAGAGCATATCCAGAATATAGGTCCAGTCAGCAAATTTCTGTTCTACCTCTCCTCTTTCCACACCGCTAAGAAGGACTGAGTCAGAAGGATAGGTACGCGACGGATCTGCAAAGCGGTCCCAAAAATGATCAGCAAGATACTCTGCTATATCCTGAGGATCCGACATCATAGCCGGCACAGTCATATCAGGAAAAGGCAGAGCCTTGAACTGCTCTGCCTTCTTTCCCTGTGAGCAACTTACGGCAAATACCGCAAGAAGCAATATTGTAAAAATGCTATTTCTCATATTTTCCTACAACCGCCTGAGAGATATTGATGAGGAAGTCACCGATCTTCTCAAGTTCTGCAATCACATCCATAAAGTAAACACCTGTGAGATAGTTGTAGCTGTTGCTCTCGATATTCACGATATGCTCCTCACGGAGATGATTTCTGCATTCATTGATATTGTACTCTGCATTCTGGGCATTCGAGATATCCTTAAGATATGGGTTCTTAAGATTCTCTATCATTACATCGTAACCCTTCTGTACGAGATCCATTATCTTGTTCAGACGGTCAAGAAGAGGCTTATCGAATACCTTTCCGTGTACATTCTTTCTCTTGAGAATACGTCCGATAGCTTCTCCTGAATCACCGAGAGACTCGAGTTCACCGATGATCTTAAACATTGACCTGATGGTATTTGCCGCCTCTTCACTGATCTCATTCTTACCCACTTCATTGAGATATGTAGCTATTTCATACTCGATGCGGTCTGAAATCTCTTCATACTTGATAAGTTTCTCATTAAGTTTGTCGAACTTATCCGGATCCTGCTCATTGATAGCCTGACGGATATATCCGAAACCGTTGCGGCAGATTTCAGCAAAATGAATAAGTTCCTGCTGGGCCTCGTTGAGTGAAAGTTCAGCCGTGCTGAGAGGACCACCGGCAATATACTTGAGTCTGAAGACCTCAGTCTCACCCTTAGGTTCCTTGACAAGCCATACCACAGCTTTCTCAATGAGTGGAGTGAACCATATCAGGACGAGAGTATTTGTCACATTGAAGAGAGTGTGAAGCATTGCGATTCCGTAAAGAAGCGAATTCTTATACGTTTCTATCATCTCGGCATCTTCTGCAACACTTCCTCCGGCTATAGCTGCAAGCTGCGAACTTGCAATTGTCGGATCCACAAATCCAAGTTGCGACATTATAATGCAGATAAGCTTCACAATAGGTCTGAACAGGCAAAGTACCCAGATAACTCCGATTATATTGAAGATTGTATGCGCACGTGCCGATCTCTTGGCTGATGTATTAGCTACAGCAGCAGCGATATTGGCTGTAATGGTAGTTCCTATATTCTCTCCGAGCACCATAGCCACTGCAAGCTTGAAGTCGATAAGACCTGATGCCGCAAGGAGCATTGTGATAGCCATTGTCGCACTTGAAGCCTGAAGAACGATAGTAAGTACCGCACCAGCGATAAGGAAAAGAAGGATAGAACCGAAACCGAAGCCGTTTATGCTTCCGAAGAAGTTCATCATACCTGTCTGATACTCACCAAGAATAGCATTCGAACAGTCCTTCATAAAGGTAAGACCTACATACATCACTGCGAATCCCATCAGGAACTGACCCACATTCTTCAGCGTAGCCTTCTTTGAGCTATGCATCAGATAACCGAAGGCCATCATCGGTACAGCGAAAAGAGCAATATTGACTGAGAAACCGAGCGAAGTGATCCAGGCGGTCAGCGTAGTACCGATATTGGCACCCATAATGACTCCGATGGCATTGCCAAGAGTAAGGAGGCCGGCATTTACGAAACTTACCACCATAATGGTAGTGGCAGAAGACGACTGCACGAGACAGGTAACTACAGTTCCGGTAAGTACACGTTTGAAAGCATTGGAAGTCATCTTGGCCATAAAGGCTCTGAGTCGGTCACCGGCAGATTTCTGGAGACCTTCGCTCATAAGTGCCATACCGTAGAGGAACATTGCAAGTCCTCCAAGAACAGAAAGCACATTCAGAATTGTTGTCATATAGAGTATGAGTTGTTATTGGCTTATTTAAATAGGCAATAGGTCGCAAAAATATAAAAAATAATTAGATTTGTAATCGAATTTGAGACAAGAAAATGAGATTTTTAAGACATATAATTACATTGACAGCATTTCTGCTGCCTTTCATATCATCAGCACAGTTTTACGTCACCGGCGACGATCCCGGAAGACTGAAGTGGTATTCGATAGAAACAGATAATTTCAAAGTAATATATCCGGAAGGAACGGACTCTCTTGCCAGAGTATATGCCGAAAAGATAGAGAAATTCCGAATACCAGTCTCATTGACCACCGGCTATATTTCAGGCCAGGGTGACGGCAGGAAAATGCCCGTGGTTATGCACGCTTACAATGCAGCCAACGGATCCGTTGCCTGGGCCCCGAAGAGAATGGATCTTTTCACTCTTCCATCCGCATATGATCCGGAACCTATGCCTTGGAGCACAATGCTTTCCGTCCACGAATCACGTCACGTCACACAGATGCAGTTCGGAATGACACGGGCACAGAAACCATTCAACTGGGTATTCGGTGAGATGTGGAACATACTGGTATCATTGGTATATCCCGGTATTTCCAATATGGAAGGTGATGCAGTAATTACGGAAACAGCCTGGACTTCTTCCGGAAGAGGAAGGACAGCTGATTTCCTTAACTATTACTGGGTAGCATTCGACAACGGAGACTTCCGAAACTGGAACAGATGGAGATTCGTATCCCAGGTGAACAATGCTCCGAATTATTATTCACTCGGTTATCTTACCATCGGAGGATTCCGATATCTCTATGATTGTCCGGAATATATGAATGCTGCATATAATCTCGCTGCAAGCCGTCCTTACAGACTGCTTGCATTCCGCAGAACCGCTGAAAAACTGACAGGGAAAAAGTTCAATGACGCCTTCAAGGAAGTCTGCGACACAATGTACACCCTATGGAAGGCCGATGCAGATGCCAGAAAGCCATACATTCCTTCCGAACAAGTAAGTGCAGACACACGATTCTACACAGAATATAAGAACAATACTATAGCAGGAAATGATATTTACGCCATTAAGAAAGGCCATATAAATACTCCTGTCCTGGTACGTATCGACAGCACCGGAAAGGAAACCAGAATCAGCAGTTTCGCATCAGATGCCGGCAGGATGCAATGGGATCCTTCATCGAAACGTCTTTACTGGAGCGAAACCAGCACTGACAAGCGCTGGAGCCTCCAGACAAAATCCAGGATCAGATACATAGAAGAAGGTTCCGGAAAAAAGAGGACTGTCAGAAACCCGGATCTGCTGTATAACCCGGCACTGTCTGATTCAAGGATATCAGCCACAAGATACCAGCAGAACGGAAAATCATTCATTGAGATAATAGACAGCAACACAGGAAAGACAATAGAAAGTATTCAGGCACCGGACAGTCTTCAGCTTCTGGAATCCGTATGGATCGGCGAAGACATATACGCCACTGCCATTTCGGACAAGGGTTACGGAATTTACCGCACAAGCGATTGGGAAACCATACTTGCTCCACAACCTGTAAAGATAAAGGACTTTTATGTGTGGAATGATGAGCTCATATTCACTTGCGACAGAACAGGAGTCAATGAACTTTATCATCTGGACCCATCTACAGGAAATCTCACCCAGAAAACATCCACACGCTACGGAGCAGAGGATTTCCAATACAAGGGTGACTGGCTATATTACTCATCTCAGGCCCTGGACGGAAAAAAGATTTACCGTACTCCTGTAGATTCTCTTATGAACCGGTCCGTCAATTTCAGCGATATTCATCATTACCATATTGCTGAAGCAGTTACCGCTCAGGAAAAGGCTATTGCTCTGGAAAAAGAGGCGGAAACCGATAAGAAAGTGACAGTTTCTGATCCTCAGAGATATGGAAAGTTCCGGAACGCATTCAATCTCCACTCCTGGGCTCCTGTATATGTGAACGTCGATAACATTATGAATATGTCATTCGACCAGATATGGCAGGCCGCATCCCTGGGAGCCACCGGCATATTCCAGAACAGGCTCTCCACTGCAGTCGGAGAAATCGGTTACTCAGCCCATAAAGACCCGTACAATCCTGCAAAATGGAGACATTCCGGACACGCAAGATTCACATATTCAGGATTTTATCCCATCATTGAAGCTACAGTCAATTTCAACGACAGAGCGGCACGTCAATACAATGCCTACGCCTATATCTTCCCTGACGGAAAAGCCTCTATGGAAATATCTTCACGTGAGCTTTCAACTCCTTACATCGAAGGAATCCTCTCCACATACATTCCTTTCAATTTCTCATCCGGCGGATGGTACAAAGGACTTATTCCAAAACTCACCTACAGGATAGGAAACGACAAGTTCAATACCGGTCTTGCCGTAATGAAGATGGAAGAACAGGGCATCCTCGACCAAGACGGAGAATACACTTCCGGATACAATCCTGTATTCATCAGCCATACAGCAGGCAAGAACACATTCAGGCACAGCCTGACCGGCTCTCTCAGAGGTTATACAATGCTCGGTACAGCAAGTTCCGCTGTATATCCGAAATGGGGAATAGGAGCTGAAATCGGAGCATCCGGCAGTCTGGAAAGCAGCCTCTATCTGTCTCCTATGGGATATTTCTACCTCTACGGTTATGTGCCGGGAATCCTTGCAGAACAAGGCCTCAAGCTTACATTGATGACCCAGCAGAAACTCCGCTCAGACGCCGTATTCGGACAGCCTATCGTCAGCGTCCTTCCGCGCGGTCTTTCATCCAACGCCTCCCTAGCCAGCTGGATTTCCATCAGAAACTCCAATATAACCAAGATAACTCTTGATTACGCCGTGCCTATATTCATCGGTGACCTCTCCATCGGAGGTCCGTTCTTCGCCATAAAAAGACTCGTAGTCAGTCCACATTTCGACTACTCTTTTATCGCAGACAAAGGACTTTTCTCCGTCGGAGGTAACATCATACTCGATATGCACAGTATCCTAAGATTCGGCTGGCCTTGCTCGTTCGGAGTGACAATGTCATACAACGGCGGTCCGGCCTGGAACAGCATCGCCACTGACAGCGGCATCACCCTCGACCGATTCCACATCGGCCCTACATTCAATGTATCATTCTAAAACAATACAATATGTCCATCGTAAATGAAGCACTGGCTCCCTGCACCAAATGCGGACAGCAGCACAAAGTAACCGTATATAGAAGCATCAATATCTCCGAAAATCCAGAACTTAAGGCCAAAGTGGCAGATGGTTCCCTCTTCCTTTGGGAATGCCCTCACTGCGGTCAGGTCAATCTCGCCCGATACGAGACCCTTTACCACGATCCGGCCGGCAAGCTTATGGTCTGGCTCATCCCTGAAGGCGAAATATCTGAAACCCAGATGCACGCCATAACTATGCACACCAAGGCAATGGGAGGATATACACTGCGCCGCGTGAACGATATGGGCTCACTTATGGAAAAGGTGCTCATAAATGAAGCCGGACTCAATGATGTCGTACTGGAAATGTGCAAATACGTAACCAAGCTCGAAATGCTTCAGAAAACCGTAGGAGCAGACCAGAAAGAAGAATTCCTTGCCACCCAGTTCCACTTCTACCGCAGCGAAGGAGAAGGTGACGAAAGAATCCTTACATTTATGTACGCCCTCTCAGGCCAGATGCTCGGAGTCAATATCGGCTGGAACGTCTACCAGGACTGCGCCGGTATCCTCGAACGCAATCCACAGATCCGTCCCGAAGACGGTTTTGCAAAGATCGACGCCGGATGGCTATCCTCGAAAATGGCATAAAAGAAATGAGCACGATTTTTAATTTTCGTGCTCATTTCTTTTATAATGTCAAACAGTCCTATGCCAGTCTGCGTGCTCCGTCACTGATAACTACCGGAATCGCCACTGGCTCGTGACCGTATTTCTCTGCAAATGCAGCCTTGGCCTTGGCAATGAATGCGTCGTAGAGTTCTGCTTTCACAAGGTTGATGGTACAGCCGCCGAAGCCGCCACCCATAATGCGTGAACCAGTAACACCGCATTCCTGAGCCACTTCAGCAAGGAAATCAAGTTCCTCACAAGACACCTCATAATCCTTTGACATTCCCCAGTGAGTTTCGTACATACGTGCTCCCACTGTCTCATAATCACCCTTACCAAGAGCTTCACATACATCAAGGACTCTCTTTTCCTCACCGATCACATAGCGTGCGCGGAGATAGTCTTCCTCGGAAATCTGATCCTTTACTGCCTCGAGCTGATCCATTGTGGCACCACGGAGGAATTCCTGTCCGAGAACCTTTGCCACACGCTCGCAAGATGCACGACGATCGTTATATGGAGAACCTACAAGTTCGTGCTTTACAAGTGAATTCAGGAGAACAAGCTTATAGCCGTGCTGCTCAGGATCGAACGGGAAGTACTCGAACTCCATCGAACGGCAGTCCAGACGCATAAGATTGCCAGCCTTACCGAAAACTGAAGCGAACTGGTCCATAATTCCACATTTCACTCCACAATAGTTATGCTCTGTGCTCTGGCCGATGCGGGCAAGCTCAAATTTATCGATTCCAAGACTGAAAAGTTCGTTGAGTGCAAAGGCAAATGTGCTCTCAAGGGCAGCAGATGACGACATTCCTGCTCCAAGAGGAACATCACCTGCGAAAACTGTATCAAATCCAGCTATCTTTCCACCTCTTTTCTGAATCTCTCTACATACTCCGAAGATATATCTTGCCCAGCTCTGTGCAGGAAGATTTTCCTCTTCAAGTCCGAATTCACAGTATTCATCCAGATCGAGCGCGAATGCACGTACTTTGTCCATACCGTTGAGCTTTATCTCAGCGATCATACCTTTATCAATAGCACCAGGGAATACGAATCCACCATTATAGTCAGTATGCTCACCTATGAGATTGATACGTCCTGCAGATGCAAAGAACTCACCCTCAGTCTGAAAGAGAGTCTGGAATTTTTCAGCAATTCTGGTTTTCATATTATTGGTTTTATAAGATTCTTCAATTCGTTCAGAATGACATAAACATTAAATCTTTCAAATATAGTGATAATCGTCAATAAAACAATGTAATCATCAATAGAAGATTTTCAGGACAATAGGAAAATGGTCGCTGATTCCACCTATATACTTAGGCCCTGAATATGTTCTGAAAGGCTTCTCCCCCGGATGTTTCCTTTCCCGGACAATATGAAACGGCATCCTGCATATTTCCATTTCAGCATCCACTCCCGGACCTGTCAGGAACATATCGATCAGTTCCCATTTACCTTCATATCTGATTGTCCCTTCACCTTTGCGATACAGTTCCATTCCTTTATTGACCAGACAGCTGTCAACCAATTGAAATGCAGCACCTTCCGGAGAATCATTGAAATCCCCCATTGCCACGACATTGACATTTCCTATCGAATCACAAAGTTCTTTCAATGCTGTCATTGCCGCGTTCCTTCTGTCCTCCGAAGCACTTTCGCCACCGAATTTCGAAGGATGATGATTGACAATAAAGTCAATATTACTCCCATCCGGAAGACGCATCCGGCTGTGCAGGATATCACGGGTAGAAAGTTTCTTGCCTCCATAATGCGGAGTTTTCAATGTAATACAGACCGGACTCATTACTGATTCCCTATACAAAAGAGCCACATCAATCCCTCTCCTGTCTCCGGAATCATAATGGATAATCTTATAATCATATTTACGTAATATGGTGTATTTCAGCAGTTTTACAAGTACTTCCTTATTTTCGACCTCGGCCAGGCCTATCACATCAGGCATCCTGTCATACCTGTCCCCCATCCACATAAAGCTCTTGGCCACAGCGTCACATTTGGTAAAGAACCTCTTGGCAGTCCAATGTCTTCTCCCACCTGAAGAAAATTCCTTATCAGCCTCTCCCCCTCCCTCATAAGTATGATCAAAGAAATTTTCCATATTCCAGAACACCACTACCAACGAATCCTGAGCAATAACCTTGAAGTAGAAGGAGAATACAAAAAGTAAAATAAAACAAAGCCTTTTCATTTATAATTACATATAATCGGCTAATGTGCAGGAAAATAATTTAAAAGGACATAAAAAAGAGAAAAATATGACCTAAAAAAGAGAAATAAATTAAAGAAAAAGAAAAAGTTGGCGTAAATTTGCCGCCTGAATTGAAATTGATATAAAGAATAGAAGAATATGGCACTTAAATGCGGTATCGTAGGACTTCCTAATGTAGGAAAATCAACATTGTTCAACTGCGTAAGCTCGGGAAAGGCTCAGAGCGCGAACTTCCCT
>JAEIGA010004007.1_pt1 | contig 22843 bp, 18 predicted proteins | sample 9270691 | NCBI WGS metagenome assembly JAEIGA01 (sample SAMN17057246, study PRJNA624740) | gut metagenome | biome: biome; isolation source: fecal sample | host: Bos grunniens | place: China: Xizang | collected 2019 | reverse complement strand
CGAGCCCGAAGTGACCACCACCGAGCCCGAAGTGACCACCACCGAGCCCGAAGTGACCACCACCAAGCCCGAAGTGACCACCACCGAGCCCGAAGTGACCACCACCAAGCCCGAAGTGACCACCGCCGAGCCTGAAGTGACTACCACGGAACCCGAGGTGACTACCACCGAGCCCGAAGTGACCACCACCGAGCCCGAAGTGACTACCACCAAGCCCGAAGTGACCACCACCAAGCCCGAAGTGACCACCGCCGAGCCCGAAGTGACCACCGCGGCACCCGAGAAAACCACCGCTGAGCCCGAAGTGACCACCACCGAGCCCGAGGAAGCCACCACGGCTCCCGAGGACACCACAACAGAACCCGCAACCGAGCCGACTTACAATGCCGACGAACCCACGGTCATTACCTTGTCGGATGAGGGTACGCAAATCAGCAATAACAACGGCGCCGTTACGGTGGACGCTGATGGTAACGTGCATATTACCGCAGGTGGCGATACCGTCGTTTACACCGTCTACGGCTCGATGACCGATAAATCCCTGATCGTTGAAGCCCCCGATACCGATGTGGTTAATATCGACCTGTACGGCGTGACCATATCCTCGTCGGTGTCCCACCCCATTTACATCGCCAGTGCCGATAAGGTGGAGATTTCCGCCAAGAGCGGTACCACATCCACCATTACCGACCAGCGCGTGGCTACCGACCCCGTAACGGCAACGGGAGCGGCGATTTACTCCATCGTGGACCTCAAACTCAAGGGGCAGGGAACCCTGATCGTGGAGAGCACCTACAACAACGGTGTGGGTACCAAGGACGATCTGACCATCAAAAAGCTGACCCTGAATGTCAAAGCCCCCAACAACGCCATTAAGGGCAACGATTCCATCACCGTCGAGTCGGGCAACGTGACCGCTATCTCTGTGTCGGGCGATGCCCTCAAGACCGACAATAACGACGTTTCAAGCACGGGTAAGCAACGCGGCATCATCACCATTACGAGCGGTACCGTCAATGCCTACGCCGCCTGCGATGCCATTGATGCGGCCTACGACGTGGTGATTACGGGCGGTACGGTCAATGCTTATACCGAATCGTATTCCGAATACTCGGGTACGGTCAGCGCAACCTCAAGCAGCACCATGCACTTAAAGTTCTCTTCGAGTAGCCGCCCCAGACCCGGTAGCAGTAGCTCGTCTTTCTCTCACAGTTCCTACACCTACTCGGTCAAGTTCACGTTGAGTGACGGCAGTGAGAGCTGGGTCAATCCCACCCTTAAGAGCTCGTCGGGCAATACGGCGTACTACTCCTTCTCTAAGCCCGCGAATGCCACTCATTATCAAGTGTTCGTGTATGCTTCGGGACAAACGCAGGGACAGGCAACAACCTATACCTATGCCTCGGAGTATGCGGCGATCAATACGGCGTATGACACCCTTGCGTACTCCTCGGCAACCGCGAGCAGCAAGACCATTTCCTTTACCTGGACGAACTATACCACCCAAAGCACGGGTGCGCCCGGCGGCGGTATGCAGAACGGCAACGCCAACGCCAACGCCGCTGCCTACTCCTGCAAGGGTATCAAGGCGGATAATAGCGTTACTATCTCGGGCGGTGTGATCACCGTCAAGGCGCATGACGGAGCCATCCACGCCAATAGCGATGTGTTGTTCGCCGACGGTGTGACCTACGGCGTGGGCAATGTTACCATCAGCGGCGGTACGCTCACCCTGTATTCGGATGATGACGGCCTTCACGCCGACAATGTGCTGACCATCTCGGGCGGCGAAATTGACATTACAAATTCGTATGAAGGCGTGGAGGGTAAAACCATCAACATCGGCGGCGGTCGGACGCACATTACCTCCTCGGATGATGCCGTCAATGGCTCGGGGACGAGTGCGACCGTCAACATCACGGACGGTGTGCTGTACTTCAACGCCGGCGGCGACGGTCTGGACTCCAACGGCAACATCAATATGAGCGGCGGCACGGTGCTGGCGCAGGGCCCCACGAACGGCGGCAACGGTGTGCTGGACTTTGACGGCAAATTCAGCTTCAGCGGCGGCTTCCTCTTGACGGTCGGTTGCTCGGGTATGAACCAAGCCCCCACCGCCACGAGCGGGAATATGGCTAAGACGCAGAGCATCAGCACGAATACCTCCTCGTACGTCGTCGTGACCATTGACGGTGTGGAGAGAGCGGTGCTGAAGATCACCAAGAGCAGTCAGAACTACTGCGTGCTGGCCTATAACAACGTGGCCTACGGCAGCAGTGCTACCGTCAGCGTGACCACATCTACCTCGCAAACGCTGGTGGATAACCTCTACTATATCGGATAATTTCCAACAAAAAATGTCCCTAAAGGAGGAAGAACTTATGGTGTTAATCCCTGCAGCAAAAGCGAAGAAACTCCTTTCCGCGGTCTTGGCTCTGTGCTTGATCGCACTGCTTGCTGCATCCTGCACAACTACCAAGCTTGACACCGAGTTGCCCACAGAGAGCACTGCTGAGGGCACCACCGAAACCGCCCTCGATGGCGGCACCCCGGAAGCGCCGACCGAGTCGGATACCTCCGCGGAGGAAGAACCCGTGTATGATATGGTAGTCGCCAAGCAGGGGGATCGCCGTTCGGATTTCCGTTTGGTCTATGATCAGAACGTGGATGCGCCGCTGACCGCCGAGGTGGATATGTTTACTGCTATGCTTCTGAACTACACGGGCGCGGACATCCGTCCCTATGATAGCGCGCGCACGGGAGATCTTGAGATCGTGCTGGCCTCCCGCACCCGTCCCGAAACGGCGGAAATGCTGGAGGGACTTGAGGACGGCGAGTTTGCCATTCGCACCCGAGGCGACGGCGAAACGGGGCAGATCCTTCTGGCGGGTACGACCTACCGTTCCTTCTATACCTGCGTCGAGTACCTTTTTGATAACTACTACACCGATGAAAAAGGCCTTTGCGTTCCGACAAACGTGGACGTGAAGGGCCATGAAAAGGAGTATGCTATGATTACAACCGGTATCGAAAAGCTGCGCGACCCCTGCATTTTGCTGGAGGACGGCGTGTACTACGCCTACGGCACGGGCTGGACCTGCTACAAGAATACCGGCGGCAAGCTGGACGGCCCGTGGATCAAGGTGGGCAAGGTTGCCTCCGTGGCGGACGAGGCCCGTGACGGCGGTAGCCATTGGGCACCCGAGGTGCACAAGTATAACGGTGCCTACTATATGTTCACAACCTACTTGAACCAGATCACCAACCACCGCGGCTGTACCATCATGAAGTCGGATTCCCCCGAGGGCCCGTTTGTGGAGATCACCGACGGGCATATTACCCCCGCAAGCTGGGACTGCATTGACGGTACGCTGTATGTCGATCCTGACGGACAGCCCTGGATGGTCTTCGTCCACGAATGGACTTGTATGCCCAACGGCGTAGGCTCCTTTGCCGCCGCCAAGCTCTCGGAGGATTTTACCCACTTTATCTCGGAGCCCATTGAGCTGTTTTTGGCCAACGAGCCCGCGTGGGCGACGGCGGGCGTCACCGATGGCTGTTGGATGTATACCACCGAGGACGGACAGCTTCTGATGGTCTGGTCGAATTTCGACGCGCACGGCTACGTTGTGGCGGTTGCCAGAAGCTCCAACGGACGGTTGGACGGCGAGTGGATTCATGATGAAAAACTCTTGTACTCCAAGTACATGACGGGCGTTTATGACGGCGGTCACGGCATGATCTTCACCGATACCGACGGGCAGATGTACCTGTCCTTCCATTCCCCCAACACGGCAGCGGACGACCGCAAGGAGCGTCCTACCTTCCTTGCCATCCGTGAGGAGAACGGAACGCTGGTCTGGGACGAGCCGAAGCCAAGCGAAGAATAAATGTTACCCAAGGCCGCGGAACAGCATCGCCGTTCCGTGGCCTTTTTCTTGCCGTGTGCATTTCTTGCAAAAATCTTTGAAAAAATATCGAAAAAGCACTTGACAAACCGAGCGGTCTATGGTATACTATTCAAGTCGCAGGGAGCGACGCTGGTATGGCTCAGTCGGTAGAGCACGTCATTGGTAATGACGAGGTCATCAGTTCGAATCTGATTACCAGCTCCAAATCGGGACCGCATTGCGGGACTGAGTGAGTTCCCTCGCGATGCTGGTATGGCTCAGTCGGTAGAGCACGTCATTGGTAATGACGAGGTCATCAGTTCGAATCTGATTACCAGCTCCAGAAAAAAGCACATCTGCAATGCAGATGTGCTTTTTTCAACTAAATCCGCCGCCGGCGGAAGAAATCCACCTGCGGTGGATGAAATCACTGCGTGATAAAATCCCGCTTTGCGGGGAACGGGAGGCGGATTTAATTTCATCCGAGGCGAGACGCCGAGGATTTCACCCGAGCCTCGCTCGGATTTCATCGTGGCATTGCCACGATTTCATCGTTTGCTGCTCTACCGTTTGGATGCTCCATTATGACTTCAAAATCCCACGAAAAGGATGCCACTTGTGAATTTTTACCCTTATAACATCATCTGTTCCGCATTTGCCGTTTTTGTTTATGTAACCTTTCGTATGGGTGTGAATTCTTATCTTCGGGTTCATAAAAACAGCAAGACCTTCATTCGAAAAAACAAAAAAGGGTACTCAAATTATTGGTTGTACAACAAGCTCCATGCCGAGGTTGGGCTAGGGTATATTTACACGCTGAACATTCTCTTAATCGTACTAACGGCGGTGTACCTTTTCTCGGTCGTATGCCTTGGCTGGGCAGAATTTTTCTCTATTCCGATAGCGACATGTAATGCTGCGCTTTGTGCTGTTCAAATTCCCGCGATACTGTTTTCTGACGTTTATTGGAATCTGGAGCATTACGGAAAGAGATTTGTTATGCTGGAAAAAAACAAATCGGGCGGCGGTTTTCACAGCTCGTTTTATGCCATAATCGAATCCGTTGTCCTTTCGGTGTTTGCCGTATATAATATTTTTTTGGCCGTGTGACGGCATTCCTTTTCTAAATCCACCATACAATGCCGAGAACGATTACCCTAGAAATTTTATTTCGGAAAAATTACAATGAATTTCGCAATACCCCTTGACAAACGAATGGAAATAGGGTATAATATGCAAAGAGTTTGCCGACGGAAACCCCGAGGCAACTAATCTCCGGCGTATGCGAGGGGAGGGAAATAAGAAATGGCAGAAATCAAGGTGAAAGAGGGCGAATCTCTGGATAGTGCTCTCCGTCGCTTTAAGCGTATGTGCGCACGGTCGAACATCCTGACCGATCTTCGCAAGCGTGAGTACTACGAGAAGCCCAGCGTTAAGCGCAAGAAGAAGTCTGAAGCAGCACGCAAGAGAAAGTACAAGTAATTGTAATCAGAGAGCGAGCCCTCGTGGCTCGCTCTTTGATTTTTATAACGACATCACCCCGAGGCGATTGCCTCGGGGTGATGTCGTTATGGAATCATATTACGGTTTACGATTCGTCCCCGTGGGGGACGGTATAGGGCTGGCATTCCGAGAGGAATTCTCCCTTGACCGTGAGCTGACGTACCGCCACAGTGTCGAATTTCTCAAGGGAATCGGTCAGCCCCAGCGGCACGCGCAGGGTAGAGTTGTCGATGAACTCGGTCTTGCGCTTGCGTCCGTTGATGATCACGTGGCTGTATGTGGTGAAATTTTCTCCCGTGACGTAGATATATTCCTCATCGACGGAGCATCCCGTGACGGTGATCGGTCGTCCGCCCATCACCATGTCGGTGGGCTCGTAGGGGCGGTCGTACGCCGAGCAATCGTCATAGAGGACGTTGTACTCAAGCTGCTGCAAAAGGTCCTGATAATCCTTGTGGTCGCGGTAGGTGCGGTGAAAACGGTTCATCACACCCTCGTTGTTGCCGATCAGCTCCAGCACGGTGGGGAACATCTGGTAGGCGTACAGAGGGCCGCCGGCCAACGTCCCCTCGGTGGAGAGGTCAAAGTTAGTTGCGATCACGTACTCGGTTTCGTATTCGCCCGTACGGATGATGATGCCCTCGTCCCGCGCGATGCTGGGCAGGTGATCGCCGTAGAATACAAGAACCGTGGGCTCGTCAAGCGCCATGACAGCCTCGTACAGATCCCTGATAAAGGCATCCATTTCAGAGAATTGCTTGATGAGATAGTTGTAGTGGCTGAGAATCGCCTCGTCTTCAATGCCGCCCGTTACCACGACGTCGCCTTCCTCGGGAATATACTCGTCGGGGTAGCGGCCGTGCCCCTGCACCGATACGGCAAAGACGAAATCCCGCTCCTCGGTGGAGGTCAGACGGTGCAGGATCTCATCGGTCAGAATGGCATCCTGCGCCCAGCCGTTGATATTGAAGGTGGGATCAAGGAAGTATTCCAGAGAGGTAAAGTTCTCAAATCCGAGGCCGGGGTAGATTTCGTCGCGGTCGTAGAAGCTACCCTCGTGATTGTGAATGGCGTGGGTGCGATAGCCCGACGCGAGCAGGTCGTAGGCGATTGTCTCGCAGGTCTTTTGGGTGAGAATGGAGCGGTAGGGGTACTCGCCCGCGCCGAAATGGTTGACGTTCATGCCCGTCAAAATTTCAAACTCGGTGTTCACCGTGCCCGCGCCGATTACGGGGATGTAGAGCGCCCCCGAAAGGTGTTGCTCCTTGATGGCGGTGAAATGGGGAACGGGGTTTTCTGAGAAGGTCACACCCTCCACGTAGTTGGGATCAAAGAAGGATTCCATCTGCACGAAAATGACGTTGGGGGCGATCTCGGGGGAGGGCTCGTTGGGAATCAAATCGTCCAAAAGGTCGGTGATGGCGTCGCTGTCGTAGCCGTCGGGCTTGTCCACGCCCTTGTCTACCACGCTCATGGAAAAGCAGTAGGTAAAGCCGTAGTCGCTGTAAGCGTTGGTGAGATTGGGGAAGTGGTCTGAGAGCTGTCCTACGCCGAAGCCGCAAGCGATAATCAGCACCAGTGCGGCGGCAGTGGTGGGGTAGGCGATGGCAAACAGCTTCAGTCGGCGGTCAAAGCGGGGAGATTTGAAAAATAGGATTACCACGCCCGCCACCGCGCCCACGAGCAGGCCAATGACCAGCACCACCTGCCACGCTTTAAGGTAGACGGTGATGATGGAGGCAACGCTGGTAATGAGGGTGAGATCCACTGCCGACAGAGGCGTTACGCGGAACAGGAGCAGAATGCAATCGGTAATGCCCAGCGTGAGCCAGGGCAGGACGAGCAGGATGGTCGCCGCCACGCGGTGGCGAAACAGCAGGGCGGGCAGCAGAGTCAGCAGAATGATGCCGTAATTGGTGAGAAATGCCAGGGGGGATGCAAAGATAAATGCAAAGCCTCCAATCACCGAATGGCGGGCAAGGCACTCCACCGTAACGGTCAGAACCAGCGCAAGAAGGAAGTAGAAGGGCAGGTAGCGGCAGTTCAGCAGAGCCGTGGCTACACCGCGAAACCACCGCCCCGCGGGATGTCCCGCGGGGCGTCCCATCCGACGTGGCTCCCGTTCGGTGGAACGGGTAGTGTTTTTGTTCATAAGATCACCTGATTTGTAGCAGTTTGATACAATGAAGTGGATATGCAATATGGCATACACGACTATTATAGCACCAATCGCCGCAAAAGTCAAGTGCCCGCCATCATATCCAAAAAAATCAACGGATGGTTTATTGACAAGATTTTCCGCATTTGGTATAATAGTGTCATCACAGAAATGTGAAATTTATGCCCGAGGGCGCGAGGGTGCACATTCGCGCAGTAAGGCGGGAAAGAAAGGAGGCGGAGTTTATCTATGAAACTCGACAAAAACGGATGCTGTGACCCGCGCCTCACGGGTTGGCGCGGCTGATGTCCGATCGGACGTAAGCGGCTGAAGCACACGCAATCAGACACGAATTTCAATCGGATCATCAAAGCACATCCGCTCTGCCTGCGGGGCAGGGGACATCCCCCGCCCGCCGCGGGTGGGGTTCGGCAAGCGCCGAATCCCAGCCACACTATGCAAAGGAGCCGTGCCTGCATGATTCATCCCGAAGCGCTGGGCTGTCACATCGCCGAGAGGCGAAGGCGGCTCGGACTTACCCAATGCCAGGTCGCGGATCGGTTGGGCATCACCCCGCAGGCGGTTTCCAAATGGGAGCGCGGTGTGTCCTGTCCCGACGTCGTGTATTTGGACGAGCTGGCAAGCGTGCTGGACGTGGGGATCGAGGAGCTGCTCACGGGCGCGAGCCCGACAGAGCCTCAATCGAACCGCACGCCGCACGAACCAAAGAAAACCACGCCCTGCTAAGCGCAGCGCGTGGTTTTCTTTTGTGCATAGCACATGCATAGCCCGTGCTATGCACGTGCTATGCGCGCGTCAATTTCTTCATCCACCGATAGCGATTTGCCTTGATGGCGGCGGGGATGCACTTGAGGAGCTGATCGAGGTTGAGGCAGAACAGCACCGCCACGGGATGCCACCCAAGGACGAACGCCGCCGTGAGCGACAGCGGAATCACCAGCCCCCAAATGTGGATCAGGTCGTTGTAGAACACGAATTTGGCGTCGCCTCCGCCACGGATGATGCCCGTGATGGTAGGCATCTGGTAGGCTGTGCCGAATCCCGTGACCGAGAGGACAAGAATGAATTGCAATGCCATCTCGCGGCTCTCGGGGGTGATTTCCTTGTAGAGATCCACGATGGGCCCGCGCAGGAAAAAGAGCAGGGAGCTGGTTACGATTCCAATACCCACGAACAAAAGCTGAAGGGTTTTGGCATAGGACTTGACTTTGCCCACGTCTCCGCTGCCGATGGCCTTGCCGATGAGAATGGCGGCGGCCGAGGATGCCCCCACGATGGCAACCTTGACGAGCTGGTAGAAGGTAGATGCTACCGAGTTGGCGGCAATGGCGGTGTCGCTTAGGTTGCCGAGGATGACGGTCTGCATGGCAACCGCCGAGCCGAATATGAATGAGGTCATGAGGAAAGGGGCGCCAAGGCGCAGGTAGTCCCGAATCAGCCTGAGGTCTACGTGCAGAAAATCACGGAGCCGCCATGCAAGTTTTTTGTCCATGAACCCGAGATAGGCGAGAACCACGCAGAGCTCCACCGCTCGTGCCGCCAGCGTGGCGAGAGCCGCGCCCGTCACGCCCAACGCGGGTGCGCCGAAGCGCCCCTCAATGAGCAGGTAGTTCAGGGATACGTTGACCACAAGGGTGGAAAGGGACACGAAAAATCCGATGCGTACCGTTTCCACGCTGCGGAGGACGGCGAGGAGCAGGGTGGTCATGGCAAAGAGCAGGTAGGAGTATTTCATCACCCGCAGGTATTCTACGCCTGCTGCGCGAATGGCGGGAGATTTCGTGAACAGTGCCAGCACGGCCTCGGGGGCAACGGTGGCAATGAGGAACAGCACGAGTGACATCAGCGCGCCCAGGAGAAGCGCGCCCACAGCGAACTTTTTGATGGGCTCGGTTCGATGCTCGCCCCAGTACTGGCTGCCCAGCACCACCACGGCGTCACTCGATCCTAAAAGAAGCTGCTGGAACAAGAACTGGAGCTGGTTGACGGCGCTCACGCCCGACATGGCAACCTCGTCGTACGCGCCCAGCATGACATTGTCAATGAGGTTGACTCCGAGGGTGATGACGTTGTAGAGAACCAGAACGATCCAGACCGAGAAAAAACGGTGGAAGAAGGATCTCTCCCGCACGAGGGGAATACGCTTTCGCGAGATGCGATCTCGCGAAATGTTATGTGGTGTCAATTTCATAAAAGAATTCCTATGTATCCGCAGAGGGGGATAAACGTGCTTGTGTCAAGGGGATGATATCAAGACCGCTTTGCGCGCGTCAAGGCGCCGCGCAGAAGGGCGGCAAAGCGCTCCTCGGTCGGCGTAAGCTTGCGGCCCTCGGTATGGATCAGTGCGTACCGCCATGTGTCGGTGCGGTCGGTGCAGGTGAGGGCGTGCAGGCCGTGTCGAGTGAGCACGTCGGCAGGCAACGGCTCGCTCCACAGGTAGGCGTCGGGGAGAGTGCCCAGTACGCGGTAGGCGGTAGCGCGATCCTGTACCGCAATTTGCCGCACGGGGGCGTGGGGGGACGCGCTCGCGTCCACCGAAAGCACGTCGGGGGCAAGGTCAGCGGGCAGGGATACCGCCGTCATGCGAGCCAAGGCGTTCATGCAGGTTGCCGTAAGCTGTGCGATCTTGGCGGAGCCGCCCGTGAGAACGATGGGCGTGAACTCGCCGAGCGGATCGACGGTCAGCCCTCGCCCCTCCAAGAGGCTCTTGTAGTACCCGTCAAAGCGGGCGGGGTAACGCAAAACCCCCAAGCGGTAGGTACCGTCGGCCACGCGGTTGACCGTGTCGGCGGTGTCGGATTCACAAAGATCCGCATCCAAAGACAAAGCAGGGGACAGCTCGTCGCACACCGCCAAAAAGGCCTCGGCGGCCAGCTCGGAGGACGGAGTAACGACGGACAGCAGAACGCGCTCGGCCGCACCCGCCGTGAACATGGCTTCCAGCGCATCCACGTCCCGCAGGACATGCTCTCCCTCGGTGAGTAAGCGCTCGCCCTCGGGCGTGAGCGTCATGCCCTTACGGGTGCGGTCGAAAATGGCAATGCCCAGTTGGCTCTCCAGCTCCTTGACGGCGCGGCTGAGGTTGGGCTGGGCGACCGAGAGATTGTCAGCCGCTCGGCTGATGGAGCCCGTGCGCGCGATCTCCAGCGCGTATCGGACATACTGCAAATTCATGGGATTCTTCCTCCCGTTTCGTGATTCATCGTCAGGATACCTGCGCGGGGGCAGCAGACTCGTCGTGGGCAGCGAAGAACGCCAGCACCTTCTTCTGGTAGGTGGCGGTGTCCACCACGTAGCCGAGGCCGTGGCCTGCCCCGGGGACGATCCAGAGCTCTTTTGGGGCTTGGCAGGCCAGATAGTTTTCAAGGCTCATGCGCCACGGTACGAAGTCGTCGGCGTCGCCGTGGATGAACAGAACGGGGATATCCTTGTTCTGTGTCATCGCGTCAATGGTGGAGTAATCCGAGAATCCAAAACCCTCGCGCACGCGGCAGTTGAGGTTGACAGCGGCGATGGTGGGCGCGGCGGCCTTGCCGATCACTTTCCCTACGGTCTCCGAGATGATCTCCTTGGGGGTGGTGTAGCCTGCGTCGGCGATGATGCCCGCAACGCGGCCCGCGATGGGCAGGCCTGCCGCCATCAGCACGGTAGAGGCGCCCATAGAAATGCCGCAAAGGTAGACGGGGAGGCCCGGGATGTTCGCCTCCACCCATTCCAGCCACGAGAGGATATCGTAGCGCTCGTTGATGCCGTAGGAAATGAGCCCGCCGCCGCTCTGGCCGTGGCAACGCTGTTCAATGAGTAACAGCTCGCAGTCGTTATCGTGGAAGAAGGGACTGCTCGCGCAGAAATCGCGGTTCCACGTGCTGTGCCAGCCGTGAGCGAGGATCAGCACGCGGCGAGGATTCTCGGCGCGGTATCGGTGGGCGCGGAGCACCATGCCGTCCCGCGCGCGGATTTCCACAAGATCGGTGGGGGTGTCCTTAAGCTTTTGCGCCCACTCGTCGTGAACGGGATCGGTAGGGGTGGGTGTACCCGTGGCGATCTCGGTGAGCTTGTCGGTCATGGGGGTGTGGCGGCGGGCGATGATGGTGGTCATGATCTCGGTATAGAGCGCGCCCGCGGCCAGCGCCAGACCACCTACGGTCAGACCCGCGCACAGCGCGGTCTTCTTAACGGTAGAGTGTTTCATTCGGTTACCTCCCTGATTTCGGCTTGGGGAGCGTCGCTTGCGGATTCGGCAGCGGTCACGCGTGTCTCACGTTGTTCACGCGACGCGCGGGAGCCGTGGTACACGCCCAGAAGGGCCAGCGGGATGGAGAAGCGCACGAACCACTCGTGCAGATCCATTGCCAGCGTGCGGTCTACCTTGCCCTCAGTCTGGGGGAGCTTTTCCCCTGTTTGCTCGGCCAGTGCCTTGGCGGCGGCGTACAGCTCGTCGCTCACGTGGCAGACGTAGGGCAGTAGCACGGCGTAGGTCAGAACGGCGACCAGCAGGATCTCCCACATCATCTCCCGTTGCAACACGCCGTCCTCGCGGTCGTACTTGCTATACAGCACGTACTGGAATAGTGCCACGGTGATAAAGGGGAGCATATATCCCAGCTCGCGTACGATCCATGCGATGGATTTGCTCTCGGCGTCCAGAAAATGCGCCCGCGCGTCGGTAAAGACGGTGTGGTGCAGGTATAGGCAACCCGCGACCAGCAGAGAGAGCAGTACGCTCACGGTCACTACGCGGATGATGCTGAAGCGATATATGGGTTTGCAGGCGGTGGAATGATTCATGCCCGATACCTCCATTGTTTGGAATAATCCTAATTATTATACCATATTTCGCTGCACTTGTCCAGTAGGAAACCGAAAATCCTGTCCGCGTTTGAGGCATTTTTCCATTCGGAATTGTACACCGCCCGCCCGCTCCGTAATCAAACCGCCGTGAAATAGCCGAAACTTTTTCTAAGTTGGCAGAAAATCTTGACAAGCGGGGGAAAATCGTGTATAATAACAGAGTTGAACGATATCGACCCGCCGCGCTCGGACGCAAGCTGAAGGCCTGCCCCGCGGGGGGACGGAAGGAGAATCTGATATGGAATCCACCAAGCTCTCTATGCTGAAGCATGAGGCTGCCATGATCCGTCTGGGCGTTCTGGACGGTACGCACGCCGCCGCCTCGGGTCATCCCGGCGGCTCTCTGTCTATTGCCGATCTGATGGCATACCTCTACTTCGCTGAAATGAAGGTCGATCCTGCCGATCCCCGTATGGCAGACCGTGACCGTTTCGTGCTCTCCAAGGGACACGCCGCCCCCGCGCTGTACGCTACGCTGGCACGCAAGGGGTTCTTCCCCTTTGAGGATCTCACCACCCTGCGCCGCGTTGATTCCATCCTGCAGGGCCACCCCGATATGAAGCACATCCCCGGTGTGGACATGTCCACGGGTTCGCTCGGTCAGGGTATCTCTGCCGCTTGCGGTATGGCGCTGGCAGGTAAGCTGGAGTCCCGCGACTACCGCGTCTATACCATCGTGGGCGACGGTGAGAGCGAGGAGGGCCAGGTCTGGGAGGCACTCATGTTCGCCGCCCACAATAAGCTGGATAACCTTTGCGTCGTCATCGACTACAACGGTCTGCAGATCGACGGCGCCATTTCCGACATCGTCAGCCCCGCTCCCTACGAGGGCAAGATCGCGGCGTTCGGCTGCCATTGTATCACCATTGACGCGCATAACTTTGACGAGATCGAGGCCGCGTTTGCCGAGGCAAAGGCGACCAAGGGCCGTCCTACCGTCATCATCGCCAACTCGGTCAAGGGTAAGGGTGTTTCCTTCATGGAAAATCAGGTCAAGTGGCACGGCAGCGCCCCCAACGACGCTCAGTACGAGCAGGCCGTTGCCGAAATCAAGGCTCAGCTGTAAGGAGGGAACGAGATGGAATTCAAGATTGGTGAAAAGATCGCCACCCGAGAGGCGTACGGTAAGTCGCTGGTCGAGCTGGGTGCCGAATATGATTTCGTAGTGCTGGACGCAGACTTGGCCGAGGCGACCAAGACTTGCTACTTCGCCAAGGCGTACCCCGACCGCTTCTTTGATTGCGGTATCGCCGAGGGCAATATGGTCGGCATTGCCGCCGGTCTCGCCGCCGCAGGTAAGACCGTGTTCGCTTCTTCCTTTGCCATGTTTGCCGCAGGCCGCGCCTTTGAGCAGATCCGCAACAGCGTGGCATACCCCCACCTCAACGTCAAAATCGCCGCGACCCATGCGGGCATTACCGTGGGTGAGGACGGCGCGACCCACCAGTGCCTGGAGGATCTTGCGCTTATGCGCTCCATCCCCGGTATGACGGTCATCAACCCCGCCGACGCCGTAGAGGCCGCCGCTGCCGTCAAGGCCGCCGCCGAGATGGACGGCCCCTGCTACCTCCGCTTCGGCCGTTACGCCGTGCCCGTGATCCATGAGAATGATTATACGTTCGAGATCGGCAAGGGCGAGGTGCTGGTTGACGGTACCGACGTGACCGTGGTCGCCACGGGTATGATGGTTGCCGAGGCTCTGAAGGCAGCCGAAGCCCTCAAGGAAAAGGGTGTCTCGGTGCGCGTGATCAACATTCATACCATCAAGCCGCTGGATAGCGAGCTGATCCTTCGCGCCGCATCCGAGACGGGCGCCATCGTCACCGCTGAGGAGCATAATATCATTGGCGGTCTTGGTTCCGCCGTGGCCGAGTGCGTGGGCGAGGCTTGCCCCGTTCCCGTTCTGCGCGTTGGCGTGCAGGATACCTTCGGCCGTTCGGGTAAGGTTCCCCCCCTGCTGGAGATGTACGGCCTGACTGCCGACAAGATCGTCGGCTCGGTCGAGCGCGCTCTGAAGCTGAAAAAGTAATTGCTTCCCCCTCTGTTCTTATGTCGAACGGAGGGGGATTTACATTGATTCGGTCGAGCGGCGTGTTTGCTGTTGCAAGCGAAAACACTTGACAAATCAAGGCTTTTATGCTACAATAAGCTATCCTTTTTGATACGAGGTGTTAGCGTGAAAGTTCAGAGCTCCGAAACCAAACGTTGCTGTTTCACGCCCAAATTCGACCTAAACATGGACGAGGTCCATATTTGTCGCAAGCGACACGGTCGAATTTCAAAAGATATTCGTGCCGCCGCAGTGCGGCGGAATGGAGATTATTATGAATATTATGATCGTGGGCTGTGACCGAGTCGGACAGGCTCTTGCCGAGCAGCTTGGCGGAGAAGGGAATAACGTCACCGTCATTGACATTGATGCCGAAAAGGTGCGGGGGTTGACCGCGCGGCTGGACGTCAAGGGCGTGATCGGCAACGGAGCGACGCACGCGGTGCAGGGTGAGGCAGGCATTGGCGATGCCGACCTGCTCATTGCCGTTACGGGTTCGGACGAGCTGAATCTTTTGTGCTGTTTGATTGCCAAAAAAGCGGGCAACGACTGTAAGACGATCGCGCGTATTCAAAATCCCGATTACAGCGCCGAGGCGCCCTATCTCAAGGACGAGCTGGGGCTTGCCATGGTCATCAACCCCGAATATACCGCCGCCGCCGAGATCGCGCGCGTGTTGCGTTTTCCGTCGGCGATCAAGATCGACACCTTCGCCCGCGGCCGCGTGGAGCTTATGAAGTTCCGTATGCCTGAGGGCAGCCGTCTCGTGGGCATGACGGTGCGTGACGTGGTGGCCAAGCTGGGGTGTGACGTGCTGGTTTGCACCATTGAGCGTGGCGACGAGGCATATATTGTCAACGGCAACTCGGTGTTTGCCGAGCGGGACATTATTTCCATCATTGCATCCCCCCGTAACGCCGCCGATTTCTTCCGTAAAATTGATTACAAAATGCGCCCCGTCAAGCGCGTCATCGTGGCGGGCGGCGGCGAGATCGCCCACTATCTCTGTACCATCCTGCGCCCGACGGGCACGAAGGTTAAGATCATTGAAAAGGATCACGAGCGCGCCGGGGAGCTGTCGGTCGAGCTTGACGAGGTAGACGTGATAGAAGGGGACGCATCCGACCGTGAGCTTTTGCTGGAAGAGGGCATCCGAGGCTCGGAGGCGTTCGTCGCGTTGACAAATCTTGACGAGGAAAATATTTTTCTGTCCCTGTTTGCCAAGAGCGTAGGGTGCGGAAAGGTCATTACCAAGGTCAACCGCGTGGATTTTGACGACGTGATTAAGCATCTGGATCTGGATTCCACCCTCTACCCCAAAAACGTGACTGCCGATATGATCGTGCGTTACGTCCGTGCCATGAAGAACTCCAGGGGCAGCAACATGGAAACCCTCTACAACGTGATCAAGGGCAAGGTCGAGGCCGCTGAGTTCAAGGTGAGAGAGGAATCCGCGGTGACGGACACGCCCCTCAAGGAGCTGACGTTCAAGGATCAGGTGCTCATCGCTGCCATTATCCATGATGAGCAGGTTATCATTCCCCGCGGTCATGACCGCATTCGTGTAGGAGACCGCGTCATTGTGGTGTCTCGCCCGATGGGGTTGGACGATATTTCCGACATTCTGCTGTGAGGGGCGTGATCCTATGAATTACCGTATGATCAAAAACGTGCTGGGCTGGATCTTGTGGTTTGAGGCGATCTTTATGCTGGTTCCCTCCGTCACCGCTATGGTGTATGGGGAGTGGCGAGAGTTGCTGTTTTTCTTTGCTACCATGGCGATCTGTGCCCTGTTGGGTCTACTCTGCCGACTCGGCAAGCCCCGTGATACCGTCTTGTACGCGCGAGAGGGTTTCGTCATCGTGTCCCTCTCTTGGATCGTGCTCAGCTTGTTCGGAGCCCTTCCGCTCTTTCTTTCGGGGTGGATTCCCAATTATATCGACGCCCTGTTTGAGACCGTGTCGGGCTTTACTACAACGGGTTCCAGCATTCTCGCGTCTGTAGAGGAATTGCCTCGCTCCATACTTATGTGGCGAAGCTTTACGCATTGGGTAGGCGGTATGGGCGTGTTGGTCTTTATCATGGCTTTCGTCCCCCTTAGCGGCGGACAGAATATGCACATCATGAGGGCCGAAAGCCCGGGACCCGATGTCAGCAAGCTGGTTCCTCGCGTCCGAACCACCGCTCTCATCCTTTATGCTATTTATTTGGGCATGACCTTTATCATGTTCATTCTACTTCTGCTGGGTGATATGACGGCTTTTGAGGCTCTGAACACCTCGTTCGCCACTGCGGGTACAGGCGGCTTTGGGTTTTGTAACGACAGCATGGCGTCCTTCTCCCCTTACGTTCAGATTGTTGTTACCGTGTTTATGCTCCTGTTTTCTGTGAATTTTACCTGCTACTATATGCTGTTTCTCGGCCGCGTCAAGGAAGTGCTGAACACTGAGCTTCGCGCGTTTGCGATTATTGTAGCGGGTGCGGTCACGGTGGTCACGCTCAACATTGTATCTATGTATCAGAACGTGGGTGATGCATTACGCCACGCGGCATTTTCGGTGGCGACCGTCATTTCCACCACGGGCTTTGCTACCGAGAATTTCGATCTGTGGCCCGAGCTGTCGCGCACCGTGCTTGTCCTTTTGATGTTTGTCGGTGCGTGCGCGGGATCAACGGGCGGCGGTATCAAAATATCGCGTATTCAGATCCTTATTCGCGGTGCGTTCAACTCTATCGGCGACCTCATTCACCCCCGCCGCGTCAAGAAGGTCATGCTGGACAAGCGTCCCGTGGATCGAACGGTGGTGCAGGCGACCAACGTGTATATGGTGTGGTATCTGCTCATTTTTGTTGCATCGGTGATCCTTATATCCTTTGACGACCACGACCTTGTGACCAACTTCACCGCCGTTGCGGCGACGCTGAACAATGTCGGCCCGGGTCTTGGTAAGGTGGGCCCCACGGGGAATTTCGCCTTTTTCTCCATCCCGTCAAAGCTGGTTTTGATTTTCGATATGCTGGCAGGCCGTTTGGAATTGTTCCCCATGCTGGTGCTGTTCGCTCCCTCTACGTGGAAACGGTGACCCCTATAATGAAAATGCCCCCGCGTGCTATGCGCGCGGGGGCATTTTGTTCGTGACAGATGCAAAAACAGGCCGATCCCATACGGGTCGGCCTGTTTCAATCCAACAGCAGGTATGCGGGTTTGTTCCGACGGGCATCACGGGGATACCCGTCGGATCGGAACTGGTGGCGAAATTACTTGATCTCGACAGTTGCGCCAACCTCGGCGAGCTCAGCCTTGATCTTCTCAGCCTCTTCCTTGGAAACGCCTTCCTTCAGAGTCTTGGGAGCGTTGTCAACGATGTCCTTAGCTTCCTTCAGACCCAGGCCCAGAGCCTCCTTAACAACCTTAACGACCTTCAGCTTCTGGTCGCCTGCGGATGCCAGGATAACGTCGAACTCGGTCTTCTCCTCAGCAGCGGGAGCAGCAGCACCGGCAACAGCACCGGCAACAGCAACGGGAGCAGCAGCGGATACGCCGAACTCCTCCTCAACAGCCTTAACCAGCTCGTTGAGCTCCAGAATGGTCAGAGACTTGATCTCTTCAACAATAGCGGTAATCTTCTCGTTTGCCATTTCAATATACCTCCTGAAATGTTATGTGTGAATTTGTGTCGGCTGACCTCTTTGAGATCACGCCGCAAAGTGGTGCGCGCCTACTCGGCACGCGGAGGGCTTTACGCGACCCGTTGGGGTGTGGCGATTAAGCCTCTGCAGGAGCCTCCTCGGCGGGAGCGGCCTCCTCTGCGGGAGCCTCCTCCTTCTCGGCGACTGCCTTGATAGCGTAAGCGAACTTGTAGATGGGGGACTGGATGCTGCCCAGGAACTTGGCAACCAGAACTTCCTTGGAAGGAATGCTGGCGAGCTCCTTGACGCCGTCTGCGTCCAGAACGTTACCGTCTACATAGCCTGCTACGATGTGGAAGGATTCGATCTTCTCGTCGTACTCCTTCAGGATCTTAGCGGGAGCGATAGCATCATTCTCGCTGATCGCGATAGCGGTCATACCCGTCAGGTTAGCCTTGAGGGCGTCGTAGCCGCACATCTCGCAAGCGCGTCCGGTCATGGTGTTCTTCACAACCATGTACTTAACGCCTGCCTCGCGGAGAGCCTTACGCATGGCGGTGTCCTTCTCAACGGTGATACCCTGATAGTTCACGATAACACCCGAGACGGAAGCCTTAATGAGATCAGCCAGCTCAGCGACAGCTTTCTGCTTCTGCTCCAGAATTGCATTACTCGGCATTTGGTTTTTCACCTCCCAGTGTGAATTGTCGTCCTTACGGACCGTCCTTTCGGACAAAAAAAGAATCTTTCTCCCGTTTGGCGTCACGCCACCGAGGAAAGACTCACACAAATACACCCGACAAGTCGGGCGGTGATATGATCTCCTCGGCAGGGTGGCTGACCTTGCGGTCACGCTTTTACGGGAACCTGCTGTCTTTGGATAGTTGGATTGCTACTCGGATATTATACCATGTTTGTCTCGTCTTGTCAAGCAAATTCGATAAGAAAAATGAGACAAAATGGCATAATATTTCGAGCGTACCTTGGGCACATTGCACAAGACACGCTCGAACCAGAACAAAATACGGGAAATTACTCGTCTGCGGTCTTGATCTCACGCATGGGCACGAGCGCCTGCAAAATGGGGAGATCGTAGGCGGGGACGAGCAGCTCGTATTCCTCGCCGCTCTCATGACGGATGGAAACGCCGCAGAGGGTACGGGCGCGCCGCCCAAGGAATCCGCTCTTGCGGATGTTGTACTTGGCGTAGGCCTCACTGTCCGAGGCCTGCTCCTTGAGCCACATATCCACGGTGTACTCGCGGTCGTAGAGACGGTAGCCTTGGATATCCGAAATCGGAATCTCCAGCCGCTCCTGCGCGGTGGCAAGGCAAAGACGCTCCCCCATCCGATACGCCGAGACACCGAGATTCTCGTAGCGATTCCGTTTTCCGAGGCGTGCGGGGGTACCGTTTTTCATTCTATAATAGAAGGGGAGTACGTCCAGCGCCTTGGCATCGTCGGGAATGCCCAGCTCGCGCGCTGCCTCACGGGAGGCGGCCTCAAACCGCTCCACAGCGGCCTTGATGTCGGTGGAGGTGTCGGGACGGGCGGCGCTCAAGCGCGCCCGCTCCAGCTTCCTTGCGCGAACGTTAAACACCATGCTTGCGCCCAGCAGGGCGATTGGCAGGATGAGAGATGCCGAGGCGGATTCCATCAAGCCCAGCTCCTCCAACGCGAAGTAGGTAGCGATCGCGCCTGCCGCGCAACCCACGCACAGCCACCAGGACTCGCGAATTTTTCGTTTGGCGGCGGTCGATTCCTCGGTTTCGGCAGGAGTGGGGTTGACCACCTCCTCCGAGAACGCCGCGTTTAGCTTTTCGCGTACCTCGTCGGATACACGGGCGGCGACGTAGGGGGTGGAGTCAAATTCGTCGTGGGTGCGATCTTCCGTGCGATCGACCGAAAACAGATGTTTCAAATCGGATTCTCCTTTGGGATCAATCAATGTCGGCGACCTTCATGTACTGCCGTCCGTGCTCGGCGATGAACGCCTTACGGCCCGCGAGATCGTCGCCGAGCAGTACGTCGAACATCCGCGCGGTGGCCTCGGCCTCGGCGGGGGTGATGGCGATGAGGCGGCGGGTGGCGGGGTTCATGGTGGTCTGGCTCATCATGGCGGCGGTATTCTCGCCCAAGCCCTTGGAGCGCTGAAGTGTGTACTTAGTGTCCCCCAGCTCCCTCAGAATCTTGGCCTTCTCAAACTCGTCGTAGGCAAACAGCGTCTCCTTCTTGGTGGTGATCTCAAAGAGGGGAGACTCGGCAATGAATACCTTGCCCTCGCGGAGCAGGGTGGGGAGCAGACGGTAGAACAGAGTCAGCAGCAGGGTGCGGATCTGGAATCCGTCCTCGTCGGCATCGGTACAGAGGATGATCTTAGACCAACGCAACTGGCCCAGATCGAACGACGAAATATCGCCCTTGACCTTGCCCGTGATCTCCACGCCGCAGCCGATCACGCGGAGCAGATCGGTGATGATGTCGCTCTTGAAAATGCGCTCGTAGTCGGCCTTCAGACAGTTGAGTGTCTTACCGCGCACGGGGATGACCGCCTGGAATTCGGCGTCGCGCGCCAGCTTGACCGAGGTGAGCGCCGAGTCGCCCTCTACGATGTAGAGCTCGCGGCGCTCAGGATCCTTGGTGCGGCAGTTGACGAATTTCTCCACGCGGTTGGAGATATCGATGGTGCCCGTCAGCTTTTTCTTGAGATTCAGACGGGTGGATTCGGCGGTTTCGCGGCTACGCTTGTTCACGAGTACCTGATTGGCGAACAGCTCGGCCTCGGTGGGATGCTCGATGAAATACACCTCAAGCTGCTGGCGCATGAATTCGTTGAGCGCCTCGTAGATAAAGCTGTTGGTGATGGATTTCTTGGTCTGGTTCTCGTAGGACGTCTGAGTGGAGAAGCTGTTGATGACCAGAACGAGGCAGTCGGCGATGTCGGGGTAGGTCACCTTGGACTCGCTCTTGGTATATTTACCGTTATTTTTGAGGTACTTGTCCACCGCGTAGGTAAACGCCATGCGCACGGCGCGGTCGGGGGAGCCGCCGTACTCCAGGTGGCTGGAGTTGTGGTAGTATTCGGTCATGTGGACGGTGTTGGACACGCAGAAGGACACGTCGGCCTTGAGCTTGTACTCGTCCTTGTCGTCGCGGTCTTTACCTTGGGTTTCAAGATGCCACAGAACGGGAGCTGTGATGCTGTTCTCGCCTACGATGCCCGAGATGTAGTCCGAAATACCGTTTTGGTAGGTGAAGGATTGCTCGGTGAAGCTGCCGTCGGGCTGCTGGATGGCGAGGTCGAAGCGGATGCCCGCGTTGACCACTGCCTGACGGTGCATGACGTCGGCAAAGAATTCGGCTGGGATTTTGATGTCGGTAAAAACCTCAAGGTCGGGGCGCCAGCGTACCACGGTGCCCGTGCGCGCCGATTTCCTGTCAAGGGGTTCCTCGATGAGCTCGGTTACGGGCTCGCCTCGGCGGAACTCAATGTGCCGCTTCATCTTACCGTCGTAGGAGGTGACGGTCATGTACTCCGAGCTGTACTGGGTGGCGCACGCGCCGAGACCGTTCAAACCAAGGGAGTATTCGTAGGCCGAGTTGCCGCTGTTGTTGTTGTATTTACCGCCCGCATAAAGCTCACAGTAAATGAGATCCCAGTTCCAGCGCTGCTCGCGCTCGTTCCAGCCCAGCGGCACACCGCGGCCGTGGTCGTCCACCTCAATGCTGTGGTCGATGTAGTAGGTCACGCGGATGACCGAGCCGTGACCCTCGCGCGCCTCGTCCACCGAGTTGGAGAGGATCTCGAAGAAGGAGTGCTCGCAGCCGTCCAGACCGTCCGAGCCGAAGATGACGCCGGGGCGCTTGCGCACGCGGTCTGCACCGCGCAGGGCAGTGATGCTTTGGTCGCCGTACTCAGCGGGCGCGGCGGGCTTTTTGGCCTTTTCGGGCTTCTTGGCGGTGGTGGCGGTGTCGGTCTTCTTTGTTTTTTCAGTGGCCATTCTGATCTCCTTTATGTCAAGCTCGCCCGCATGGGCGATTGCAAGTATATTTCTTTCATTATAACATATACGGTGGAAAATTACAAGGTTTTTTCAACACTTTCAAATAAAAATATATTTGCTCTACCGGTTGACGGTGGGAAAATAATGTGATAAAATGAGGTAAATTATCCATTCCGACCAAATCTGCGGATGCGGGTGTCGGGATGCTTTGTCAAAGGAGAGCACTATGAACCTTTTTGATGCTGCCGCCGAGCGACTGCTGATCGTCGCCCACCGAGGCTCCAGTGCGGGAAACGTTCCCTGCAATACGATGGCCGCCTATACGGCCGCATTGACTCAGGGAGCAGACATGATCGAGGTGGATGCCAATATGTCTGCCGACGGTACCTTATACAGCTTTCATCCCGATATGGAACCCCGCCACCTGGGCGTGGAATGCTCCATTTCCAATCTGCGGGACGAGGAGGTCAGAGCCCTTCGCTATCTCAACTACGACCGCACGCCCACGCAGTTCGGTATCCCCACTATGGAGGAGGTCTTTGAGCTGTGCAAGGGGAAGTGTTTTATCAACGTTGACAAATTCTGGCGCTATCCCCGCGAGCTCTGCGACCTCATCCGCCGCTTTGACATGGCGGATCAGATCGTGGTGAAGACGTCTCCGAAAGAGCAGATATTTACTCTGCTCGAGGAAATGTTCCCCGACATCGCCTACCTGCCCATCATCGGCAAGGACGAGG
>JAEIGA010004006.1_pt1 | contig 22843 bp, 19 predicted proteins | sample 9270691 | NCBI WGS metagenome assembly JAEIGA01 (sample SAMN17057246, study PRJNA624740) | gut metagenome | biome: biome; isolation source: fecal sample | host: Bos grunniens | place: China: Xizang | collected 2019 | reverse complement strand
GAAATTCCGCCGCCGACGGTAAAAGGAATATTGATGACCTGGGATATTTTCTTCACCAAATCCAAAAAGGTCTTGCGTCCCTCAAAAGTTGCACTAATATCCAGATACACAAGCTCATCCGCGCCCTCTTCCGAATATTTTTTACCCATCATAACCGGGTCGCCCACCTCTTTGAGGCCCACGAAATTGATGCCTTTTACCACCTGTCCATCTTTGACATCCAGACAGGGAATTATCCTTTTTGCGACCATTTTTCTATGTCTTCTAAAGTAATTTTATTTTCATAAATTGCCTTTCCTGCGATAACCTTTCTCAATCCCAAGGCATCCAAAGCACGAATATCTTCCATCGATGAAATACCCCCGCTCACGGTAAAGTCCACACGTTTGTAACGGGTCTGTAAATCAACATACAAGGAAGTGGCAGGACCTTGCAACATGCCATCTTTGGATATATCGGTGCAAATCACTTGGGAAAGCCCGTCAGGAATGAAACGATCCACCAAATCTTCGATGGTGAGCGTCGTCCCTTCCAGCCAGCCTTTTACAGCAATGAAGCCATCCTTGACATCCGCGCCCAAAATCATTTTATCGCCACCAAAACGCTGCAACCATTCAGAAAAAAGGGCAGGCTGCAAAGCCGCGACACTGCCGATAATGGCACAAGTGGCACCCGCTGAAAAAGCGGACTCCAGCGCCTCGGAAGAGGAAACACCCCCACCCCACTCAATTTCAATAGGTACTTGGGAAGCAATCTGTTCCAAGACAGAAAGGTTGCGAGGAGCCGAACATTTGGCGCCATCCAAATCCACAATATGGATGCGTTTGACACCACAATCGGCATAGCGTTTAGCCATATCTAAAGGAAGTGCATCATAGACTTTGCTCTGTCCATAATCCCCCTTTACCAGGCGCACACATTTCCCATCAATCAAATCGATGGCGGGAATAATCTGTATCATAAACTCAAAAAGTTTTTCAAAATTGCCTCACCCACATCACCACTCTTTTCGGGGTGGAATTGGGTGCCATAAAAATTCTCATATTTCAGCGCAGCGCTGAACATCACCTCGCCGTGACGGCAAGTCGCAATGGTGTCCGGACAAAGCCCGGCGGCATAGGAATGTACAAAATAGGTAAAGATACCGCCCTTCATTCCCTTGAACAATTTGCCGTCCAAGTTGCCCAACTTGTTCCAACCCATGTGGGGAACTTTCGCCTCGGGTGTAGCGGTAAAACGACGGACATGGGCGTCAAAAATACCCAAGCCCTCGGTCTGACCTTCTTCGCTGTCGCGACACATAATCTGCATGCCGACACAAATACCCAACACCGGTTTGCGAATCCCCTTAATCAATTCACACAATCCCTTCTCGCGAAGATTATCCATGGCCGTCTTCGCGCTGCCCACACCGGGAAGAATCACTTTGTCCGCTGCCACAATCACAGCCGGATCGGCGGTGACAACGTATTCGCATGACAAGCGTTCCAAGGCATTTTCCACGGAACAAAGATTGCCGCAACCGTAATCTATAATTGCTACCATAATTCAAATTCTATAAGGTACCTTTGCTGGAAGGCAAAGTGTAATTAAACACATCACGTTTGATGGCGGCACGAAGCGCACGTGCAAACGCCTTGAACACTCCCTCAATCAGATGGTGATTGTTTTCTCCCTGCGCACTGATATGGAGGTTGCAACGAAGCGCATCGGAAAGGGATTTGAAGAAATGCTTAAACATTTCCGTCGGGGTGTCACCCACAAATTCACGGGTAAACGGCACTTCCCAGGCAAAATCACAACGACCGCCTAAATCCATCAGAACCGTCGCATCACATTCGTCCATCGGCAGGACAAATCCATATCGACCGATACCGGCTTTACTGCCAAGCGCCTTTGCCAGTGCCTCACCCAACGCAATACCGATATCTTCTATGCTGTGGTGTTCATCCACTTCCAAATCGCCTTTACAACGTACTGTAAGGGCCAATCCGCCGTGGTGAACGAGCTGATTGAGCATGTGGTCAAAGAATTTCAAGCCGCTATCAATCTCGGACTCGCCTTTGCCATCCAAATCTACCTTTATATAAATGTCGGTTTCTGCCGTCTTGCGAATGACCTCCGCGCTGCGATCCGTCATGCGAACCTGCTCGGCCACATGGAGCCAACTTTCCGTCTCACTATCCGCGCTGATGCGAAGAAAACGACAACCCAAATTGGCAGCCAGCTGCGCGTCGGTATCACGATCACCCACCACAAAGGATGCGCTCATATCATACTCGCCGGACAAATAAGCACCGAACATGCCGATTCCGGGCTTGCGTGTATCCAGACCATCCGCAGGAAAACTCCTATCAATCAATTCATTATCAAATACAACCCCTTCGCCGGCCAAAATAGACAACATCTTGTTGTGTACGGGATAGAAAGTATCTTCCGGGAAAGAAGCTGTCCCCAGACCATCCTGGTTGCTGGCGAGTACCAACTCATAATCCAATTGCGCGATGGATTTGAGAGCAGAAATCGCTCCGGCAACAAACTCCATTTTTTCGAAGCTGTCCACCTGCTCATCGGCCGGTTCGCGAAGTATCGTTCCGTCGCGATCGATAAATATGACTTTTTTCAACATAATTCAAATGGTTTGCGGCCTACTTAAAACTTTGGATGGAGGCCAGCATTTTTTCATTTTCTTCCTTCAAACCAATGGTCAGGCGCAGACAACCCGCGCAGCTTGTCACCTTGTTGCGATTGCGGACAATGACCTCATCTTTCAAAAGGTGTTCGTACAAAGCATCGGCGTCACTTACCTCCACGAGAAGGAAATTGGCTTGGGAAGGGTAAATTTTGCGCACGCAAGGCATTGTTTCAAGTGCCTGGGCCACACGCGCACGCTCCTGAATAATTTCAGCCACCTGTCCGTCAATGGAATGTTCCAATGCCTGACAAACGGTGCGCTGAGTCAGTTCGCTGATATTGTAGGGGTATTTTACCTGCGACATCAAAGCAATAACCGTGGGGTGTGCAAAGGCCAAGCCCAAACGAAGACCGGCCAAGCCCCAAGCCTTGGAAAGTGTCTGATATACAATCAGATTGGGATGCTCGTTCACCTGAAAACGCAAGGAAGGCACCTCGCTAAAATCCACATAAGCCTCGTCCACGACCACCACAGCCGAACTTCGACGAACAATATCCATCAAATCCTCATAGGCAAAGGCATTGCCGCTGGGATTGTTGGGCGAACAAAGGAAAATGGCTTTGGTGTGGGCATCGCAAGCGGCCAAGATTTCTTCTTTCGGCAAAGAAAATTCGGGACCTAACACCACCTCCTTCAAAGCCACATTGTTGATGGCGGCACACACGGAATACATGCCGTAACTGGGGGTAATGGCTACGATATTATCCCTACCCGGCTCGCAAAATACCCTGAAAACCAAATCAATGGCCTCATCGGAACCATTTCCGACAAAGATATTCTCCACCGGCATCTGTTTGATAGCCGAGAGTTTCTCCTTGAGCTGCTTCTGGTGCGGATCCGGATAGCGGTTGAAGCCGTTGGGATAGGGGCTTTCGTTGGCATCCAAAAAGACACCAATGCTGCCCTGATATTCATCGCGCGCCGTCGAATAGGGCGAGAGCGCTGCAATATTGGGACGCACCAAAGTGGCAAGTTGTTTCAAATCCATAAGGCGAGACGGTTAATTATTTTTTCTGATTTTCACAGCGTTCGCATGCGCTTGAAGTCCTTCGGCCTCGGCCATGGCGATGATGGTATCGGACAAATCGTCCAACCCTTCACGTGTCAATTCCTGCAAGGTCATCTTGCGCATAAAGCTATCGATGTTCACGCCGCTGCAAGAGGCTGCCCAGCCACAAGTAGGCAAAGTATGATTGGTACCGGAGGCGTAATCCCCCGCGCTTTCGGGCGAATAATTTCCCAAGAACACACTGCCGGCCGCATAAATTTCGTCAGCAATACGCCAAGGGTCCTGCATGGAAATAATCAAGTGCTCTGCGCCATACAAATTGGCCAAATCAATCATATCCGCCTCATTATCAAAGACAAAGAAACGACTCTTTGCCAAAGACGCATTCACAAAATCCATACGCCCCAAAGAAGCGGCCTGCGACAACACCTCATCCTGCACCTTTTGGGCAAACTCGCGGCTGTTGCACACCAACATCGCCTGGCTGTCGCGCCCGTGCTCGGCCTGTGAAAGCAGGTCAGAAGCCACAAAGGCGGCTTGCGCGCTATCATCCGCCATCACCATCACTTCAGAAGGACCGGCGGGCATATCAATCGACACCACACGACCGCCCAACAACTGCTTGGCTGTCGTCACATACTGATTGCCGGGACCAAAAATTTTATCAACCTTGCACACGCTCTCCGTGCCATAGGCCATGGCTGCAACGGCTTGGGCGCCGCCGATTTTATACACCTGATCCACCCCACAAATCTGTGCCGCATACAACACTTCGGGAGCAACCTTTCCGTCACGTCCCATCGGAGTACACAAAACCACTTTCCGGCAACCGGCCAAACGCGCGGGCTCTGCTAGCATCAAGACCGTTGAAAACAAGGGTGCAGTACCGCCGGGCACATACAAGCCCACCTTTTGGATGGGAACGGGACGCTGGTAACAACGCACTCCGGGCTGTGTCTCCACACAAAGTTCACTCGGCAACTGAGCCCTGTGAAAGGCTGCGATATTCGCCGATGCCTGCGCAATGGCGGCTTTGACTTCGGGACTGACTTTTTCTGCCGCCTCTTCAAATTCCGCCGCACTGACGGCAATTTCAGGCAAAGGCAGACGGTCTATTTCTTCGGACAATTCGCGCAAGGCCTTATCCCCATCGTTCTTCACGCGGGCAATAATCTGCTCCACACGCTCACGAACCTGAGGATTATCGGAAGAAGGACGCTCACACAGCGCCTCCCATTGCGATCGATCCGGATTGATTAGAATCTCCATTAGGGAATGATTTTATCCACATTCAACACCAAAATACCTTCTGCGCCGATGGCTTTGAGCTGACGCACCTTGTCCCACAAATCGTGGCTATCCACTACGGAATGTAAAGAGCACCAACCTTCGGCAGCCAAAGGCATCACCGTCGGGCTTCGCATGGCAGGGAGGATTTTCACGGCCTCCTCCAAAGACGCCTTGGGCAAGTTCATCAAGATATATTTCTTTCCGCGGCTGATTTTTTCAGACTCCATACGGAAAAGGATTTCATCCAAGCAAGCACGGTCCTCGTCGCTGAGCTGGCCGTTGCTAATCAACACCGCTTGTGAGAAGAACACCTTCTCCACCTCTTTCAAACCATTGGAAACCAAGGTACCACCGGAAGAAACGATATCAAAAATCGCGTCGGCAATACCGGCCGCAGGCGCAATTTCCACAGAACCTGTAATTACTTCGATTCCGGCCTGCACATTGTGCTCTGCCAAAAATTTGCGGAGGATATTGGGATAAGAAGTCGCAATACGTTTGCCATTGAACCACTCCGGACCGGTATATTCCTCATTCTTGGGAATAGCCAGGGAAATACGGCAATGGCTAAAGCCCAACTCCTTGACAATCTGCACATCCAAACCTTTTTCTGCCACTTCATTCAGTCCGACAATACCCAAAGAGGCGGTACCACTGGCAACCACCTGGGGAATATCATCATCCCTCATATACAACACCTCTACGGGGAAATTAGCGGCAGAGGCCAAAAACTTGCGCTTTGAACCATCGATATCAATACCGATTTCGTGCAACAAGTTCATACAATCTTCATTAAGGCGACCTTTCGCCTGCATGGCAATACGTAACATATCTTTCTAACTATTTATTATTCAACATACAACAACAAACCCTTCAAATACTCTCCTTCCGGATGATAAATGCTGACCGGATGGTCGGCGGGTTGGTTGAATCGATCCAAAATTCTCACTTTTCTACCCGTCTGTGCCGCCGCACTAAAGACAGCCTGCGCAAACGAAATTTTATCCACCACTTGCGAGCAGCTGAAGGTAAAGACCAGTCCGCCGGGCGCCACTTTGGCAATCGCAGCGGCATTGAGTCTCTGGTATGCACGCAAAGCATTGCTCAAAACGCCTCTGTGTTTGGCAAAAGCAGGAGGATCGACAATCATCAAGTCATACGCCCCCTCCTCGCTGTTTTTCAAGAATTCTATCGCGTCAGCGCAAACAGCGCTATGTTTATTCTCATCATAACCCGCCAATGCCACATTCTTCTCCACCCATTCCATCGCACGACGAGAGGAATCCACCGAACAAACTGACTCCGCGCCACCATCCAGGGCATAGAGAGAAAAACCACCGGTGTAACAGAAAAGATTCAAGACCTTTTTACCTTTTGACAAGGCACCTACCGCCTGACGACTGTCTCGCTGGTCCAGGAAGAAGCCTGTCTTCTGTCCGCTCTCCCAGTCCACGATGAAGCGATGACCGTTCTCACTGACCACCATTTCACTGGCCTCAAAACCTTCTTTCTTGTAGAGATATCCGTCCACCAATTCCAGACCGGCCTTGAAAGGAGCCGTACCGCTGCTCTTGTCATAGACCGCCTTCAATTCCTCTCCATAGACCTTTTTCAGAGCCTCGCAAATCTGCGTTTTGGCCCGAAACATACCGACCGAATGAGCCTGAAGCACGCATACGCCGTTGTAGTAGTCAATTACCAAACCCGGCAGTCCATCGCCCTCGCCATGGGTCAGACGGTAACAATTGGTAAGCCCGCCTGTCGCCAAAGCACCCGAAGCATCTGAAGCAGCCGAATCACCCGAAGCGGAAGCGATTCCGGCGGCACGACGTACATCCAAAGCCACGCGCAAGCGCTGTTCATAGAAATCCGCCGAAGAAGCCGAGGAATCAAAACTCAAAATACGCACAGCAATGGAGCCCACCTGATAATGTCCAAGTGCCAAAGATTCGCCCGAAGACGAGCAAACCTCCACCAAATCACCTTCCGCAGGCTTGCCTTGAATATCAGCAATCGCTCCGGAAAAAATCCAAGGATGATAACGGAACAGGGATTCTTCCCTACCTCTTTTCAGTATGAGTCTGGTCATTGTTTGATGACGGTTTTTTCTTTTTCTTCTTGTACTTTCTCTTGTTCTTGCATTTGGGCTTGGACTCCTTTACCGGATCCACAGAAGTCGCAGGTTCTACCACTTTAGGCTCCGGAAGCGGATCGGGCGGCAAAGGATTTTTCTCACTCATCTGTAATTTCTTATACATTTCCTCACAAACCCATGCATCGGTCGCAGCATACTTGATTTGAGACTCACTCAAAACCGGCGCCTCCCAATTGGATAGCTGTTGGGTCTTGCTGATGCGAACCCCCAAAATCAAGGCTGACATTTTCTTCACGCTTTTATCTCGAACACCCCACTGCCAGACTATCTGCTGCAAATCCACAAACCCGGCCGGATTAAAAAATCCTAAACGTTGCAAGGCTCTGATATCATCTTTGACGGCCGCACCGATTTTCAAGATATTGGGATTAGAAAGGACATCCCGTAGAGCCTCTTTCAACTTAAGGGTTTTCAAGCGAAAAAGGAATGCACGCTCTCCGCTGGACAGCTGAAGCAAAGAGACTTGAGAACGGGGCTGATTGGGAGAAAAACAAGGGCGCGTCTCGGTATCAAAGCCCAAGATTTCACGACTTGACAAGTATGCAATCGCCTCATCAAATTCCTCCCCTTCCTCGGTGATAACCTGAACCCTTCCGGGAAAAGAAAGATAGGGTAACTTGACAATTTCTTCGATATTTATACTTTCCTCAAACATTGTCCTAATACGTCTCAAACCACTTTACACTCAAGGTACGCAAAGAAATGCAAATATAAGAAAAATGTGCTTTATTGAAAAAATAAATAGTATATTCGCGGTCACAAAACAATGAGTAGATTTATGAGTATTACAAAGCACATTCCCAACACATTGACGTGCACAAATCTTCTTTGCGGCATAGTCGGAATCATCGCCGCTTTTTCCTTACGTTTTGACATCGCTTTCCTTTGTATGATCATCGGTGGCGCCATGGATTTTTTGGATGGTTTTGCCGCCCGCGCACTAAAAGCATATAGCGAAATCGGAAAACAATTAGATTCACTATGTGATTTGGTAACTTTTGGCGTATTGCCCGCCCTCATTTTGAACCGCGCTATGCTCTCATTGACTTGGAGCGACAGCATCGTTTGCTACACCCCGCTTCTCATCGCGGTATTTGCTGCCCTGCGTCTGGCAAAATTCAACACAGACAGCGAGCAGAGCGAACAATTCAAAGGCTTGGCAACTCCTGCTGCCGCCCTTATCTGCGGTGCTTTGGGATATTATGTGGTCGTTGAGCCTTATGGATTTTTGGCAGAATGGTCCAGAAGCCTCTATTTCATCCCCTGTTTGAGCGCTGTGCTTTGCGGATTGATGATCAGCAACGTACCCATGTTTTCCTTCAAATTCAAAAAAGGACAAAGCGGAGTGCTGCTTTTCAAACGTATTGCCGTTTTAGGATTTGCCGTCCTGTCCATCGCCGCCTGTCTTGTCAGCGGATTGAGCATATCCTTAGCAGTCATCGTAACCGTACTCACCTACATCATTCTGGCACTGTTTTAGACCTTTCAACAGAATATAGACCTAAAAAGAGGGAGCGATTCAACATCACTCCCTCTTTCATTTTATTCAATGCCCAAGCGGGCTTTCATTCTAATTTTTGCCGGCAATAAACTTTTCCCAAGCCCAGGCAGCCGCCAAGGTCTCTTCCACGGTACGCTCGGCTTTCCAACCCAATTCCTCGTTGGCAAGCGTGGTTTCTGCCCAGATCGCACACACATCACCGGGACGACGATCTACATATTTGTAGTTGAGCTTCAGATTGTTCACCTTCTCAAATGCCGTTACCAATTCTGCCACAGACACAGGACGACCGGTACCCACATTGAAGATTTCGTAATCCTCTTTCATCTTGCCGTTCAACATACGATTGACCGCTGCTACGTGCGCTTTTGCCAAATCCACCACATCGATATAGTCGCGCAAGCAAGTACCATCTTCAGTAGGATAATCATTACCGAAAATAGAAAGGCAAGCACGTTTACCAATGGCAGTCTGGGTAATGAAAGGCACCAGGTTGTTGGGAACACCACGCGGAAGTTCACCAATCAAAGCCGAAGGATGGGCACCAATGGGGTTAAAATAACGAAGTGCTATACCCTTGATAGGCGCATCAGAACCCTCGCTATTGGTAGCAAACACGGTATCTCTCAAAATATCCTCGCAAATCTGCTTGGTGTTGCCATAAGGAGAAGTCGCCGGAAGACGAGGCGTGCTCTCGGTCACAGGAAGAGTCTCTGACTCACCATAGACGGTAGCAGAAGAAGAGAACAACACATTGCATCCACCATTTTCCTGGGCCACTTCCAACAAGTTCATAAAGGAACCCAAGTTGTTCTTGTAATACATAATGGGCTTGGCCACAGACTCGCCGACCGCTTTGAACGCAGCAAAGTGAATAACCGCATCAATTTTGTAATTTTTATATAAGTCGCGAACGGCCTGCATATCGCAGAAATCCATTTGGATAAAAGGGATATCCTCTTTTCCGGTGATTTTCTTAACCCCCTCAAAGCAGGTCATATCGCAATTCGACATGTTGTCCGCAACGATTACATCATAACCGGCAGAAATCAGTTCCACGGTGACATGGCTACCGATATAGCCCGCTCCACCTGATACAAGTACTGTCTTTTTCATTATTTATCTATTTTTTGAATGGCAATTTTGACAAAGTTATTATTTTTGCACGAGAGTACAAAAGTTATGAGGAAGAAAACCCTATTTTTATCCCTATTCGGGGCAATTTTCGCCCCTTTGTCGCTGAGCGGACAAACACTACAGAACAAAATCGAAGAAATTTTACAAGACCCGGCGCTTAAAGGTGCCGTCGTCAGCGTCTGCGTCGAGAGTCCACAAACAGGCAATCTCGTGAATATCCAAAGCGACAAACTACTCATCCCTTCCTCCAACCTCAAATTGATTACCACCGGAGTCGCCCTGAAACATTTCGGAAGAAATTATAATTTCAGCACCCAGCTCAGTTACGACGGAGAAATTCAAGACAGTACCCTGCTGGGAAATCTCTATATCATTGGCGGTGGCGACCCCACTTTGGGCTCCAGCGATGTGATTGCCGTTAAAGAAATGGAACTTTTCGAGCGATGGAAACAGGCTATTCACCAGGCGGGTATCAAGAAAATTCAAGGACGCATTCTTGCCGACGGACGTTATCTAAACGGCATGAAAGAATCGCCCCTATGGCAGTTTGACGATATCGGCACCTACTACGGAAGTGGTACGAGCGGCTTGCAATGGCACGAAAATTATATTTCCCTCAAGGTAACAGGAGGTGAATTCGTCGGAGACAGTCTGCAAGTGGAATTTGTCGGCCCTAATACCCCCTGGATGGATTACCGCATGCATTGCAGCACGGGAGAAAGAGGCAGCGGAGACCGTTTATATCTCTACACCAACGATGAAAGCGAGACGGCCATACTCACCGGCACTTTCGGACTCGGCAAGCCCACGAAGAATCTGAAAGTCAGCAATAAATTCCCTGAAAGAACCTGCGCGTACCTATTCAGCGAGTATCTTCAACAACAGGGTATTTCCCATGATGGATACGGAGCCTTTGACAAGATTGAAAAGACACAACTAACAAGCCCCCAAAATGCCCGTCTTCTATGCCTGACCCCCTCACCCAGTTTATGGGAAATCGCTAAATCCTGCAACACCGAAAGCAACAATATCTATGCGGAAACCCTCCTCCGCATTTTAGGAAAAGATATGTGCCAAAACGCCTGTTATGATTCCTGCTACGTGGCTTTAGAGCGGGTTTTGAAAGAAATCGGAGTGGAATGTCGAGACAGCAGCGGACGCAAGATTGACGGAATCATCATGGACGGCAGCGGCTTGGCTCGACACAACCTCGTCAGCACCTCTTTCCTCTGTGATTTTCTTTTGGCTATGATGAAGACCGATTGCTACAAAGATTATTTAGGCACCATTCCCCAACCGGGTCTGCAAGGCACCGTACGCCCCTGTCTTCGTCTGATTCCCTCCAGCGAGAGACGTCGAATGCGCATCAAAAGCGGTTCTATGAGTGGCATCCAATGCTATAGCGGATATGCCCTGCCTCAAGCCAAAAGTGAAAAACAAGAAACCCTGGTCTTCTCGCTAATTATCAATAATACAACAGCGGACAGCTACCAGTTACGAAAAATAACGGATGCTGTCCTGACTGCTATTTTAGAAGAAAATAAGTAAGTTCTATTTGGCGAAAGCGATAGAACGAGTCTCACGAATCACGGTAATCTTCACCTGACCGGGATATACCATTTCGTCCTGGATGCGTTTTGCGATTTCAGCAGAAAGTTCTTCCGCCTTGGCGTCGCTCACCTGCTCTGCACCCACAATCACACGAAGCTCACGACCGGCCTGAATGGCATAAGACTTGGTAACGCCGGGATAAGAAGCGGCCAGATCTTCCATACCTTTGAGACGTTTTACATAAGACTCAATCACCTCTCGACGAGCACCCGGACGGGCACCGGAAATGGCATCACCGACCAACACGATGGGAGCGATGATAGAGGTCATCTCGGTCTCCTCGTGGTGCGCACCGATGGCATTGCAAATCTCAGGTTTCTCCTTATACTGCTCGGCAAGACGCATACCCAACAAAGCGTGAGGCAACTCGGGATCATCCTCTGAAACCTTACCGATATCGTGCAAGAGACCGGCTCTCTTGGCAATCTTGGGATTCAAACCCAATTCGGACGCCATGATGGCACAGATATTAGCCACCTCACGGGCGTGCTGCAAAAGATTCTGGCCATAAGAAGAGCGGTATTTCATTCTACCGATAAGCTTAACCAACTCAATATGAAGGCCGTGAATACCGAGGTCAATACAAGTGCGTTTACCGGTCTCCAAAATTTCCTCTTCAAGCTGTTTCTGCACCTTGGACACCACATCCTCGATACGAGCAGGGTGAATACGGCCATCTACCACCAATTGATGCAAAGCCAGACGAGCTACCTCCCTGCGAACAGGATCGAAGGCAGAAAGAAGAATGGCATCGGGGGTATCATCCACCACAATTTCCACACCGGTCGCTGCCTCCAAAGCACGGATATTTCGTCCTTCACGTCCGATAATGCGACCTTTTACCTCATCGCTGTCAATATGGAAAACGGTAACGGCATTTTCAATCGCCGTCTCGGTAGCCGTACGTTGAATGGTATTGATTACAATACGTTTGGCCTCTTTGCTGGCGGTCATACGGGCTTCATCAATCATATCGTTGATGTAGGACTGCGCCTGCGTACGAGCCTCATCCTTCATATTTTCAATCAACTGATTTTTAGCCTCTTCCGCAGTCATTCCAGCCAAGCTTTCAATCTGACGGATGGCATCCTCACGCAATTTTTCATATTCTTCAGCTTTTTTATTCACCGCGTCAGTCTGATTACGAAGATTGTCTCTCATAATCTCCACCTCACGGTTCTTGCGTCCCAAATCCGAACTTTGCTGATTCAACGCATTCTGTTTCTGACGAATACGATTTTCCGCCTCCGCCAATTGCTTATTTTTCTCTGAAATATATTGCTCGTGCTCGCTCTTGAGTTGCAAGAAACGCTCTTTGGCCTGGAATATCTTTTCTTTTTTGATATTCTCTGCCTCTTCCTCTGCGGCCTTCAACAATGAATCACGACGTCCTTTGCGAACTACTTTCGCAAGAACAATATACAAACCAACACCGACAACCGCGCCGGCAAGGAGTCCTATAAAAAGTTCTAACTGCATAATTTATATATATTAAAAAAACGACATCATTCCCATCGGCATCCAAAGAGAATCATGTCGCACTCACATCATATTAAAAGATAAAAGCCGCCCGATATTCGTCAGAAAACCTCGACGAAAAGGATTCAGGCTCCGGAAATGTTCAGAAATCCCGCAAAAACGGGCCCGACTTCCCACTCCGAGTCACCCATTTACCATATTACTGTTGTTTTTGCCCGAATATAGTATGAGCGGCTACTTATCAGTATTATCAAGATAAGCTTCAAGTTGTCTATTCAATGCAGCCAACTCTTTTTTTATCTTTTCAAGTTCCATCTGAGACCTGAGCCTCGTTTTACATTCATTAAACGAGACGAAGGTCAGCAAATCCTCCATGGATTTATTGGAAAACTGCTCCTTTCGCAAGGCTATGCAATTGTCTACTGCAGAAGCCGCTTTTCTAAAAAGTTCTTCTTCCGCCTCACTGTTCACAGTGACACCGAAAGTTTTCCCATTAACCTTTATCGTGACTTTCTGCCCCATACAAAAACTATCCAATCATCGCAATGCACTGGTCAATCTGACGAATCAGGCTATCCAACTTATCTTTAGCCTCCTGGCTGGCTGATTCTGACTGAACAAATGCGGATTTGAGCTTCAGACCGTCGTTGATTTGTTTTAACGCATTAATCTCTTCTTTTGCCTTTTCTGCCTCCGCCTGCATTTTTTCGAGTTTTTCAGTCAAATCTTTGTTGACCGCTACCAAAGCTTCGTACTTCGATATCAGACGCACAAGATTGTCTTGAAGTTCTTTTATCATCCCTATAAAAACACAAATGCAATAAGCAAAAATGACTTACAAATATAATCATTTTGAAATGTCTATCAAAATTTTATTCCAGACTTGACAAAGAATTCCTTAAATTTGTGATGTGCCTGCAAACAGCAGCATGATACACACTAACTTTAACAAGCATGGAAGCAATTCAGAAAGCAAGCAAGTATCTTCGAGAGCAAATCGGAGACTTTATGCCCCAGGTCGGTATCGTATTGGGAAGCGGCCTCGGGAAATTGGCCGAGCAGATTCAACAGGCGCAACGCATCCCCTACCGCGACATTCCCGGCTTTCCCCTTTCAACTGCCAGCGGACACAAAGGAAACCTGATTTTTGGCAAATTAGGAGAAAAAAATGTGGTTGCCATGCAAGGACGCTTCCACTATTACGAAGGCTATTCCATGGACAAAGTCACCCTCCCGATTCGCGTGATGAAAATGTTAGGTATAGAATATCTTTTCGTATCCAATGCGGCAGGCGGTGTCAATTTCGACTTTCACGTGGGTGACCTGATGATCATCCGCGACCATATCAACCTCCTGCCCAATCCTCTTATCGGTCCGAATCTCAATCTATTAGGACCCCGTTTCCCTGATATGACACGTCCTTACGAGCCCAAGCTTATCGCGCTCTGTCAAGAAGTGGCAGCGGAAATGGAATGCGAACTGAAAGAGGGTGTTTATCTCGCCAGCACCGGGCCGAGCTATGAAACCCCTGCCGAATATAAATTCTTCCGTTCTATCGGAGCGGATGCAGTCGGAATGTCCACCATTCCGGAAGTGATTGTGGCAAGACACATGTCCATACCCGTCTTCGGCATGTCCGTCATCACCAACGAGGCACACGACGACTATGCTGAAGATTTCGTAAATGACGGCGACGACGTTATCCGCGCCGCTGATGCCGCCGCAGACAAAATGTCGTTACTTTTCAAAAAGATGCTGGAAAGACTGCTACTCGCCTAATTCCTCTTTGGCTTTGGCCAGCGCCAAGGTAATATGAGGCAGGATATATTCCTCGCCAACCACCTTATCCACACCAAAGGTACAAAGCGAGTGCCTTACCTCATCCGTCACGCCGGAAAGAATAACCCGTGCGCCGCGTTTTCTCATACGTTCACACAAAACGCTGAGATTGTGCGCTCCTGTTGCGTCAATGAAAGGTACCTTACGCATACGAATAATCTTCACCTTGGTATCTTTCTTCAAACGCTCTTCAAACTCCTCAAATTTATTCGCCAGACCAAAGAAATAAGGGCCGTTGATTTCATACACATCCACTCCCTGCGGAATATCCAGAAACTCGGTATCCTCGGGATTGTATTCGTCGCGCTCTGATGCGGCGAGATTATGAGCATCAATGGCTTTGATATCGGAGGTCTTCATCACGCGCTGCATGAAAAGAAGCACAGCCAACAACACACCGAACTCTATTGCCACCGTCAAATCCACCAAGACCGTCAGCAGGAAAGTCAGCAACAACACCGCCACGGAAGACTTGTCACTCTTGGTCAGAAGAACAAAAGAACGCCACTCGCTCATATTATAGGCAACGACCACCAGAATGGCCGCCAAACAACTGAGCGGAACATAGACCGCATAGGGCATCAAAAAGAGGAATATCAGCAAAAGCACGATACTATGCACAATACCGGCAATCGGAGTGCGGCCGCCGTTATTGATATTCGCCATCGTACGGGCAATGGCACCGGTCGCCGGGATACCGCCAAACAAAGGCGTCACGATATTGGCAATGCCCTCACCGATCAACTCACTGTTGGAGTCGTGGTGTTTTCCTGTCACACCATCCGTAACCGTTGCCGCCAGCAAGCTTTCTACCGCCGCCAAAATGGCAATGGTGAAGGCAGGACTAACCAGACCACGCACCGTCTCCAAATCAATTCTATGCATCTGTGGCTTGGGGAAAGACATTCCCTGAGAAAGCTCCGGGAATTTATCGCCGATGGTCGCCAGATGAATGGGAGTAAACAAATCCAACAACACCGCTGCGACCGTACACAACACAATGGCAATCAGCGAACCCGGCACTTTTTTGGTCAATTTGGTAGATATGATAATGATAGTCAAAGCGACAACACTACCCAGGGTCTCTTCAATGCTGATATTGGAAAGATTGGAAAAATAACAAGCCCACTGACTCAAGAATCCGGCAGGAACATCAATGGTGTAACCAAAGAAATCCTTCATCTGCGTAGAGAAAATCGTCACCGCAATACCGCTGGTAAATCCCACCACAATGGGATAGGGTATAAATTTGAAGACGACGCCTAATTTGCAGAAGCCAATCACGAGCAGAATCACACCCGCCATCATGGTTGCAATCATGAGACCTTCCATTCCGTATTGGGCGATAATACCGGCAACAATCACAATGAAAGCACCCGTCGGACCACCTATAAGGAAACGTGTTCCACCCAAAAAGGAAATGAGAAATCCCGCTACAATGGCCGTAATCAAACCCTGTTGCGGTGTCACCCCACTGGCAATACCAAAAGCAATCGCCAAAGGAAAGGCAATGATGCCGACAATAATGCCGGCAATCAAATCCTGTGTAAATGCACTTTTCCCATAGCGTCCATCTTTCAGGACGCTCAACAATTTCGGCTTATAAACATCGCCGAGAGAAAACTTTTTCATCTTGATATAGTCCTATTTCAAATAGAATGTCTGGTAATTTTCTACCGCCGCATTCGCACCGATAAAGAGACGGAACTCGCCCGGTTCGCTGGCAAACTCCATATCGGCACGCCAGAACTTCAACATTTCTTCATCTATTTGGAAACTTACCGTTCTGGACTCACCGGGTTTCAAAGAAATTTTCTCGAAGCCACGCATCATCTTCAAAGGACGGCTTACACTTCCCACCATATCACGCAAATACAACTGCACAACTTCTTCTCCCTCACGATTACCCGTATTGGTTACCGTTACGGAAGCCGTGATGGTCTCACCCGCTTTCATTTCAGTGGCACTCAAAGTGGGCTCTGAATAAGCGAAAGTGGTATAACTCAAACCATAACCGAAAGGATAGAGAGGCGCATTAGGAATATCCAGATAGCGGGATACATATCCCGTAGAACCTTCTACATAAGGTCTTCCCGTATTCAACATATAGTGATATACCGGAATCTGGCCCACTGAATAAGGGAAGCTGGTAGTAAGACGACCTGAAGGATTTTCCTTGCCGTACAAAATGTCATACAAAGCCTCTGCCGTCATCATACCGGGGTGCCAAGCCATCAAAATGGCACCAGCGGTCTGGCTTTCCATCGACAAATCCAAGGGACGACCTGCCATCACAACCAAGATCACCGGTTTGCCGGTAGCCAAGAGTTTTTCGTAATACTCTCTATGCTCCTGAGGGATGCGGATATCCGCACGACAAGATGCTTCACCGGACAACTTATTATGTTCGCCGAGCACACAGACAATTTTGTCTGCTTCTTCAACGGAAACAGGACGGGCCTTTTTGAAATAAGTCTCAATGGAAACCATATTTTCAACTTTGGGACGACCGGCCCAAGTACCACAGTAGGCACGGCGGGCATCATCTCCACACATAGGTCCGACCACAGCCACCTTATCGGATTTTTTCAAAGGAAGAAGCTGATTGTCATTTTTCAAAAGCACCATGGATTTTACAGCCTCCAACTTGCTCAATTCTTTATTTTCCTTGCTGTAAATCACTTTCTTCTCACGTGCTTTGTTGATATAGCGATAAGGGTCATCAAAGAGTCCCAAATCATATTTAAGTTGCAATACGCGGCGAACAGCCATGTTGATTTGCTGCATATTCACTTTGCCCTCTTTTACCAACTGAGGCAAAAATTGCACATAGCATTTGGAACACATATCCATGTCTGTAGTGGCATCCAAGGCCATTTTTGCAGCACTCGCCTTATCCTCTGCCAAACCATGTCGGTTCACCAACATTTCCTTGATGGAACCGTAATCGGTCATCACCAGACCTTTGTAATTCCACTCTCCGCGCAACAATTCATTCATCAAGAAGCCATGGGCCGTGGCGTGCTCCCCATTCAAGAGGTTGAAAGAAGTCATCACGCTGGCCACACCGGCATCCACCGCCGCTTTATAAGGAGGAAGATAAAATTCGCGCATACGACGCTCGCTCATATCGACAGCCGTATAGTCGCGTCCGCCTTCGGCATCTCCATACAAAGCAAAGTGCTTCAAACAAGCTGCCATGGTAAGAGGATCGGACAAATTATCACCCTGAACACCTTTTACACGGGCTTTGGCAATCATAGAACCCAAATAAGGGTCTTCTCCGGAACCTTCTGCAATACGTCCCCAACGAGGATCCAATGCGATATCCACCATAGGGTTGTAGGTAATGTTCAGACCCGAAGCAGCCGCTTCAGCAGCACCGGCACGGGCCGTACGCTCAATAAGAGCCGGATCCCAGGTACAACTCTCTGCCAAAGGAATGGGGAAAGTGGTACGATAGCCGTGAATTTCATCAAAACCAAAGCTCAAAGGAATGCCCAGACGAGACTCTTCCACAGCGAGTTTCTGCAAGCTCTCAATATAGTCCAAACCAATAGCATTCAACACATTACCTATGCTTCCGTTCTTAATTCCGCTGGTTATATCCTCGCCTTTGGTAGGGCCGGTCACCACATCACCGGGGGCGCTGACCAAATTGAGCTGTCCCACTTTTTCCTCCAAAGTCATCTTCGCCAAAAGTTCTTCAACCACAGGATTGGGCTTATGCTCCAACAAATCCCTCAACAAAGGATAAATTTTATCAATGGTTCTCTGGAATGCGATGTCAGTCGGATGGGAGCCATCTACCGTAGCATTCCCATCTGGCGTCAAAAAGTCCTTTGAATCAACAAAATAGAGATTGCAATCGACCAACTGTCGCTGCTCGACCATTTTTTTAGCGACCGCTTGTTTTCGGGCGCCATATTCTTCTTGAGCCATATCGAAATTACGCAACTCCCTGCGGTTGGTCTGCACGAAAATAATAGGCGTCGTGGGATGCGCCGCACGCATGATATCCATAAAAGGATTGAAACGCGCCTCTATCTCTTCGGGGGTCGGATTGGAGAATGCGTCAAAAATAAAGACATCCGCATCGACCATCGCCGAATATTCAGCCAGTTCCTTATTCAACTTAAAATCACCGCTAAATCCGAAATTCATGGCATAAATACCATATTTCAAGCCCAAAAGTCCGGTATAGCAAAGGCCGGAACGGTTGGGAGATGCACCGTGGGTAATGCTGGAACCGCCAAAGAATACCCTGTATTTGAAGGGATTTTCCATTGCCTCGATTTTGGCACCCTCATCAATACCCAGGAACAAACTGTCACAACGATTATACAAAGGGAGATACAACAGACACTCCTTCTCGCCCTCACGCATATTGGACACCAAAGTCGCACTATGCTGCTTCAGATCCGCTTTCAGATTGGGTTTTCCCGAACCGGCCCAACGCCATTGTCCCTGTGCGTCGCGAATATACAAATCCAAACCCTTGCTACCGATAGGGTTCATATTGCTCAATATAGAACTTTCGGTATACCATTTTGCGTGGATGGTACGACTATCGGTTTTGAACACCACGCCGATACCGGCAGAATGTTTCGCTTTGCGATTGATACTTTCCAATTTGAAGTCAAATCGATCGACACGCGTAAAAGGCGCATCCGTAGGCAATGCCTTACCGATAATGGTCAATTCAGAAGCGTCATAATACTTCAACTCTCCTGCCTGAAGATGAGAACTTGCCACCATTGAAAGACAGAAGGCAGCAACATAGGTCAAGATTTTTTTATTCATAAGGTCTTAAATTTGTTCATTAGGTTGTGACTCTTATCATTTGACGAGCCAGAATAGACAAAGGTACTATTTTCGCGGATATTAGACAAAATATGTACATAAAAAAAGAGGAAAAACCTTTCGATTTTTCCTCTGTAGTAGCGGGGGAAGGACTCGAACCTCCGGCCTCCGGGTTATGAGCCCGACGAGCTACCAACTGCTCTACCCCGCGATGTTTGGACTGCAAAGGTAAGTATTTTTTTTTACTTTACAAATTTTTCCGCAAAATCAGCCGCACCATCCACAAAGCCGCCAGTAACAAAAAGAGAAAAACCGACACCCTGCCAATGATATCTCCGTGTTGGACATAAAAAGTCTGCCCGGTACAAAGAGGCACTTGGGCCCGGAGGATAGCCGGCGTCCACCAGCCTGTACGTTGCAAAATTTCACCGCGTGCATTGATAAAGGCGCTGATACCCGTGTTGGCGCTACGAGCCACATAACGACGCGTCTCTATCGCACGAAGGCGCGACAAATTCAAATGCTGACGATAGCCGGGCGTATCCCCCCACCACGCGTCATTGGTAATCACACACAAAAGTTGCGCTCCTTTCTGCACATAGCCCCGACACCAATCACCATAGACGGACTCATAACAAATAATGGGCGCCACGGGGGTGGAAGAGGCATAATCATACAGGAGTCCGGGCTCGTTCTGTCCCACACAACGAGCTATCACGCCCCCGAGATATTTATCATCCAAAGGCGCTAAAAGGGAAGGATAGGGCGTCAATTCAGTACCGACCACCAATTTTGATTTATGATAGACATGAGAGCGACCATCACCCGCCAAGGAGAGTGCTGAATTGTGAGACTCATACCAAGAGGAAGAATTAAGACGGCGCGCGGTCACACTCGGAGCCTTGCGGGACTGAATCAAATCATAGGTGGAGGCACCCAAAAGCAAGGTAACAGAAGGATGGCGGGACAACCAAGATGAATAACGGCGTATGCTTTCATTTCCCTCTATATCGTGCAGCCAAAGTTGCGAGAGGAAGGTTTCGGGAGCCAACACCAGAGTAGGCGTTTGCAAACTATCCCCCGCCAAGGCCTCATCGATTTGTTCAAGCAGAAACTCATCCTGCTCTTTGCGAGACAGAGAGACAAATTTCTCATAGGGATTAAAATTCGGCTGGGTAAGTACCACATCCAGACTTTTTTCACTCTCGTCCTCATATCGGTTCCACATCACCACAGACAAAAGCATAGGAAGTAAAAGCACCAGAGCGGGAGCCACGACAGAAGCGATGCGAGCTTTGGGATTAAATGCCGTAAACCAGCGGCCGTCCGAAAAAGCCACCATCAGTCCGAAAAGCGACAAATTACAAGCCCACACCCATAGGCTTCCTCCCATCACGCCGGTGTATTCATACCATTGTATCAAAGAAATGCTATCCGCAAAAGCATGCCCCAAAGTAAGCCAGGGCCAAGATATCTGCACTTGAAAATAGTGGGATTCCCACGCCAGCCACATCGCCGCCAAAAAGAGATAAGGCAGCACGCCGCGAAGGCGTTTTTTACTCCAATGGAACAATTGGAAAACCAACACCATTTGAGCGGCATTGGCCAGTGAAGCAAAAATACCGCCGCCGACCGTCGCATTGCACACCCAAAAAGTGGTGAAAACATTCCACAAAATAAAAGTAAGGGCCGAATAAGCCACAAAGCCTTTTTTCTCCTCTATGCTTAAAATCCGCTCCAAGGAGAGCAAAGGAATAAAAGCAAAGAGAGAAAGAAAACCGCAGGACGGAAGCAGATAGGGCAAAGACAATAAGACCGCTGAAGCAACGGCCATTCCTATATATAATAAGGTATGTCTATGAAGACGACTCATCACAAGCGGAAAAAGGGCTACAAAACAGATTTTGCAAAATCCAGCGTCACCGTATAGACCTTCTCTTCCGAAGAAGGAGCCTCATACATAGCCTCCGTAAAGATTTTCTCACAAATGCTACGTAATCCTCTGGCACCCACCTTTTTATCTATGGCTGTCGAAACTACGAAATCCAGCACCTCCGGCTCCACCACCAAGCTTTTGCCATCAATTTCAAACATTTTCTGATACTGCTTGATAATCGCATTTTTAGGCTCGGTCAAAATCCTCTTCAACGCGACCGCATCCAAAGAATCCAGATAGGTAATCACCGGAAGACGACCGATAATTTCAGGAATGAGGCCATAATTACGGAAATCCTCCTGGGAAACATATTGCAGGAGATTCTCTTTATCAACCCCTTTTTTGGCAGAAGTATCATAGCCGATAATGCGCGTATTCAAGCGCTGAGCAATATGACGCTCGATTCCCTCAAAGGCACCTCCGCAGATAAAGAGTATATTTTGGGTGTTGATATGCACATAATCCTGGTCCGGATGTTTGCGACCTCCTTTGGGCGGCACATTGACCACATTGCCCTCCAAGAGTTTAAGCATGGCCTGCTGCACACCTTCACCCGCCACATCGCGCGTAATGGAAGGATTGTCACTCTTGCGGGCTACCTTATCAATCTCATCAATAAATACGATACCTCTCTCGGTGCGCTCTACATCGTAATCCGCCTGTTCCAGCAAACGGGACAAAATGCTTTCCACATCCTCACCCACATAGCCGGCTTCCGTCAAAACAGTAGCATCCACGATGGTAAAAGGCACATCCAACAAACGAGCTATACTCCTGGCCAACAAAGTCTTACCCGTACCGGTCGGACCCGCGAGCAAGATGTTTGATTTTTCAATCTCTACCTCTCCCAATACATCCAGATTGTGCTCCAGTCGTTTATAATGGTTATACACGGCTACCGCCAAAATTTTCTTGGCTCTATCCTGACCGATGACATATTGATCAAGATAAGCGTGAATTTGTTTGGGGGTGATTTTTTCTTGGGCGGTCCTCAATGACTTTCGGGGCGCCGCATTCTTTTTACCCTTTTGAGAGGGGGTCTCGGGCATTTTTGCCAAGCCCGCCTCCGCCAAATAGCCATACATGGATGCGACACAATCATCACATATAAAACCATCCAAGCCTTGCAGCAAAAAATGGACGTGCTTTTCATCACGTCCACAAAACATACAATGTCTTCTACTGCTATCTGTGTTGTTAGAATTCTTTTTACCTGACATTTTTATTTCCAGTAAGGACTTTATCAATCATTCCGTATTCCAAAGCCTCTGACGAAGACATCCAATAATTTCTATCCGAATCGGCAAAGACTTTTTCATAGGGTTGACCACTATGTTGGGATATGATTTCAAATAACTCTTTGCGACAACGCTCAATCTCTTTCGCTT
>JAEIGA010004005.1_pt1 | contig 22847 bp, 17 predicted proteins | sample 9270691 | NCBI WGS metagenome assembly JAEIGA01 (sample SAMN17057246, study PRJNA624740) | gut metagenome | biome: biome; isolation source: fecal sample | host: Bos grunniens | place: China: Xizang | collected 2019 | reverse complement strand
CTCATCAAAAGCAATTTATACACAGAAACATACAGGGTGCTGGATTCCAATTCCACACCGTTTTTCCTGAAGCTGTTCATTCTTGGGAAAATTCCTTCAAAACTTGTAAATCCAATCACCGGCAAGGTGAAGGAAATAGAGTTCGGCAAGAAGATCAATCACCGCAATATTGTAAGTCAGCTTGCCGACGGCGCCTTTGACAGAGAGGACGGGGCATATCAGTATTATATCACGAATTATTTCAACGGCCAACTCCTTTCCGACAGGATTGCCACCGGCGGACCGTTGCCGGAAGAGGAGGCATTGGGAATCTTCAGGAAGATTCTCAATGGAGTCGACTATCTGCACAAGCAGAATCCGTTGCTGTGTCATAACGATCTGGACGTCAGCAACATAATAATCTCCGATTCGGACAAGGGCGAGCCTGTCATTATCGATCTCGGCCACCTTTGGCATCTTTCTGCGGGAACTGTAGAGTTCGATACCACCGACTTGAATCCGTTCTTCCATGCTGATGAAACGAAGGTCAACATCTTCGATGAGAAAGGAGATGTCTTCTCGGTTTCCGCCATCCTGTATACGATGCTTACAGGAATACATCCATGGGATACCACTTTGTCTGACGAGCCGACATTCAAGGCCAGAATGATGGAACTTTCTCAGTTCAGAAAGGGAAATCCGCTTGATCTGGATAATCTTCAGGTCAGCAGCAAGACAAAGTTCATTCTTGAAAGAGGTCTCAAAAGAAAAAGTCCGGAGCGTTTCAACAGCATTCAGGATATCATAGATATTCTTGATCCTTCGTCAGAGAGTCCACATCTGGAGTCTTCGGGTCAGAAAGGATTCGGTGACGGCAGCAAACATGTGTCCGATTCGTCAGGTCAGGACGATCCCAACCAGGTCGATTTCGAGATAAAGAAGGGCGGCGGCAATGGCTTTGGGGACATCGCCGGTATGAAAGACCTCAAGGAACTGCTTTACAGACAGATCATCTTCGTTCTCCAGAACAAGAAATTGGCGGAGGAGTACAGAATCACAACACCGAGCGGTATCCTCCTTTATGGTCCTCCGGGCTGCGGCAAGACATATTTTGCGGAGAAGTTCGCTGAGGAGACAGGAATGAACTTCATTCTGATAAAGTCCTCAGATCTCGGCAGCAGCTTTGTGCATGGCACCCAGGAGAAGATCAGAAAACTCTTCAAGATCGCCGAGCAGAACGCCCCTATAGTGCTGTGTTTCGATGAGTTCGATGCATTCGTTCCTGACAGGTCGTCGTTGATACAGCAGGGCCAGTCAGGAGAGGTCAATGAGTTCCTGTCGCAGATGAACAATTGCGCCCAGAGAGGAATCTTCATTGTCGCGACCAGCAACAGGCCGGATAAAATCGATCCAGCGGTGCGCCGTACAGGACGCCTTGACAAGAATGTCTATGTGCCGCTTCCAGACAAGGAGGCCCGTCGCGAGATGTTCAGTATGTATCTCAAGAAGAGACCGGTCTGCCCGGAAATCGATATCGACAGGCTTGCGGAACTCACAGAAGGTTACATTGCAAGTGATATTGCATATATAGTGAATGACGCTGCAATGTTGGCGGCATATGCAAGAGAACAGATTACTGAAGAGCACCTCATGACTTCGCTCAGCAATACAAGTCCGTCTTTGAAGAAGGAAGTCATGGAGTCGTATGTGCGCATCAGAGAGTCTATGGAAGACAGCAACAGGAAAAATAACATCAGAGTAGTAGTCAGTGGATTATAATAGAGATATATTATGAAAAAGAACAACAATATTCCTTCGGATCGAATCTTCAATCCATACATTATTGAAGAGCGTCCTTTAAACATCACTCAGCTTGACGTTTACTCGCGTCTGATGATGGACCGCATCCTTTTCCTGAGCGGAGAAGTGTGCGCGGACACTATGGATACACTTGTGGCACAGCTGCTCTTCCTTGACGCGCAGTCGCATGAGCCGATCAACCTCTACATCAATTCCGGCGGTGGTGAATGCTATTCGGGACTTGAGCTTGTTTCGGTTATGAAGTACATCAAGTCTCCTGTATATACTACAATTCTCGGATGTGCCGCTTCTATGGGAGCCGTTATCGCTTCAAGCGGTGAAAAGGGCCACAGAAGAGCGCTCACTTACTCGAGATTCATGATTCACCAGCCAAGTTCCGGAGTGGGTTATTCGACTTTCAGAGATCAGGAGATTCATCTTAAGGAGATGGAAAGACTGAAATGGGATCTCTACGAGGTTCTCGCAGAGAACAGCGGCAAGACCAAGGAGGAGATTGAACTCCTTTGCGATAGAGACATGTGGATGAAGCCTGAGGAGGCCATCGCACATGGATTCATCGATTCCATTGTATAATCCTATTCGGTATCATGAAGATATACGACAGATAATCGTTTATGTTCGCAAACTGGGTTATTATTTCCCAGGCAATACGGTCAAACCATCAGGTAACGGTTATGAATGTCATGATTGCGCCGGTATCTAGATGAGGTTTTTCCAGATGAAGGACGACTTGAGCGGAATACGTACTCCGTCTTCCATCTTGAAGAACAGCGCTACGCTCGCGTTGACACGGTAAAGGTTGAATTCCCTGTCGAAGGATATGTGATACTGCACAGGGTTTGCCAATCCTTCAATTTCAGAAAAGCCGGTGTTGACATATGTCTTGAGAGAGCTCCTGTGGTTAAGTATGCTCAGGATGTACGAAAGGTATGACGGTTTCTGTTCGTCCTTGGTGGATATTGACTGATAGATGGTTATGGTGTTGCAGATCAGTTTGCTCCAGTCGGTGCCGATTGCTTCAAGCCTGTCTTTCACGGCTTCGATGCTGAACATGCCATTGATGACGAATTCGTCAGTGTCGATGTTCTTCAGATATTCGATCGCGTCACAGAAGCATGATTGTTTCACTCCGTTGTGACCGTAATGCAACAGCAGGAGATAGAAGGTCCTTGCCTGAGGTGATGACTCGAATGTGATGCGGGTATTGCCAAGATTCTCCAAGTCAAAATGAAGGGTGCCGTTAAGAAGAATGCTGCTTGTTATCTTTGACTCAGAACTGAGATAATCATAGAACATCTTATAGTAGCCTTCATACGGAAGCATGAAAGTCTGCTCGTTGAAATTGGAAACAAAGGTCAGAATCCTCTTCTTGACCTCGTCTGACATGTCTATACATAGGAAATCCACTACTTCCTTACTGCAGTTGTTGTCATCAAACACGACGTTCTCCCTGATCTTGATCATAAGGAATGAGTTGAACGGGAAGCTGTCTGGATTCAGGTGCAGAGATGAAAGCACGACCTTGAAGAAGGTAATGGTATCAAAATCTGTCAGTATGTTCTCGACATTGCTGTCGTTGCTTCGGGTGCCGTATGGAGTCAGGTATCCTATGGATTTCTGCAGCAGGCTGAAGTGTCTGCCCATCTCGTTTTTCGATTTGTTCTTGAGCCCGAGTTCTTCAAGGACTGAAGGTAGGTAGAACAATTGGAATCCGATGTCTCCGAAAGCCTTGGATATGAGAAGGTTGTCGTATCTGTCATCAAAGACCTGATGTGCATTTCTGCTCCATTCCTTTTCAAGGAAGACAATCTGGGTGTCAGAGATCTTGATCTCCGTCGCCGGAACAGTAATAACTTTTACCCAATCCCTTGAGTCCTTGCTGCAGGCAAGGGTGAGAGCCGTCAGCAGAATGTTTTCTTCGATCGAGATGTCACTGTCCGCCCTCATGATACCGTTGAACAGGTCAATGATATAGTTGACATGTTCGTCTGTCATTTCGTTGATCGATGAGATGGCTTCAGAGAGCGTTATGTAGTGAGTCAGATCGATATCCTGCTGGGAAAGACACAGATCATTCTGTAGTCGGTCAAGGACATTGATCTCCTTGCTGTGGATCCTGTAGTCGGCTTTGATAAGGTCCACTGCAATCTTGAAGACTGTTCTTTTCTTCAATGGAGATAGTGACGATAATATGCTCATCTGTTCTTGGTGGGGATGTGGGTTTTACTTGCTCTATGTGCCGGTTCAAGGTTCTTGATTGTCGGACCTCTACAAATATAGACAATAATTTCAGAATTATGTCCATAAAATGAGTTCCATCTTCGTCTCCTTCAGGGCCATTAATGCGACTTCTATCATCTCTTCCAGAGGTTCTTTGCCGAACATGTGTGAAGTATATGTTATCCAGATTGTCTCATCGTCGATGATTGAAGTGCAGGTCAGTTTCATTATGCAGTTTGTACTGTTGATTGCGTCCAGGATCTGTTCCCTGTTTTCAGATGTGATTCCGACCGAAAGCGGCAGTATCATCCGGAAGATCTCGGGATTTCCCTGATCGGGGCAATAAAAGATGTCCATGCCTTCGAATGAGAAGTAGTGCCCGACTTTTTCAAGAGGAGTTGGGGAGAACCCCAACCTCCTCAGGCACAAGACGATTTTTTCTTCTGTGTTCATTGTATCGGTGTCTGAATTTATCCGCGGCAGGTTGCGCGTACGTATTCGTTGAATCGCTTGAGCCCCTTTGACTTGATGTTGTCTACGTATGCTCTCTTTACATTGAATTTCGTTGCAACCTTTTCTGCCTTTACATTGTACACCACGCGTTCGATGAAGATGTTCAGCTTGTTTTCGTTCTTAAGTCCGAGATGCGCGGCATTTTTGCGGATGTAGGTTTCAAACTTCTGCTCGTAGTCGTTGCTGTTGTAGTCGATACCGTGATATGTCTTGAGGTAGCATTCTATGTCTGTCTCTTCCCTTGTGCTGACAGCGACTTTCGCGAGAGCCTCTTCTCCTACGTTCCTATGGTTCTTCTTGGTCTTTCGAAGCACCACATCCGCATAGCCTTCCTCTGATTTGAGGATAGCGGATTTCAGCTCCTTTGTAGAGTCTCTGACCAGCTCCTTGAAGGTTTCTTCATCATACTGGAACTTTCTGCAGATGGCTTTGTCGCTGAGTTTGTCTACGTATCTGAGTTTGAGGTACATATGGTGCTCGGGATCTGTAACGAGACTTACGACACTCTTTCGTATTTCAAGCGGCTGTCTGAGAAGGCGCAGACGAGTGTTCCCCGGTGTGTCATTGATGACACGGAAATATCCCATGTCGTCAAAGTGGCGGAAAGCTTCGTTTTTGGCCACCTTTTTGAGCCAGGAGAAGAACGAACTCTTGCCTTCATAAGAGTAGAGACGCTCCCATGTGCCTTTTGACCAAAGGGCGATGTAAAGTACATCCGCGACCTCCATAGGGTCGATATACTCATTGTAGCAGTCACAGAGTGTGGCTGAAAGAGCGCGGATCATAGGACTGACGATGATGAAGAAGAACTTCTCTGCGTACTTTGGATCGTTTGTGATCTTTCTGATGTGTTCAGTTGCCTCTGCAAGGTACTGAGACTTTGTCTCAGCAGGAGTGGTAGTGTAAGCCTGTCTGGTCTTCATAACAATAGTGTTTAAGGTTGTTCGGATCTTTGTATGCCAAAGTTCCTCATTAAATCCCCTCGCGTCTGGAGATTAAACCGTAAACACTATTTTGATCCTCTTATTGTCTGAAAATCAATGAGATATGAATTCTGATATGCTTAAAAACGTTCGTTTTTTCACTTTTTCGTCTCTTTTTGTACCTCCTTTCTGAAATTATGTGTTGTTTTTCTATATGAACCTCAGACCCTTCAGTTCTTCCGCAATCTCGATGTTGGCTGCAGGAATCGTCAGGTGAGTTCGGGCGTTGACCTTGAATGGCAGAGGATTCTCTATCATACCCATCTTTGAGTCCAGGACATCGGATATATCCTCATAGCATTGCTTGAGTCTGCCCGTCTTCATCTGTATGTATTCTCCCGATTCTGATTTGACCTCCTGTGCGATGAGGTTGTTTATGTGCGACTGGATCTTGTCAGGATCGATATGCTTTCCATAGATCATATGATAGAGTCTGGTGAATTCCGCAAGGTTCCTGTCGAGGTTGAGTCGTTCCACCTTTCCATCCTTGTTTTTCCTGTCTATCAGATACATTATGTAGATGACAGCTGTAGGCTGGTTCTTGAAGTCCAGAACGATGTCCTCCCTGCCGTTTCCCTGTTCAAGGGCCACATAATATTTTCCATGGTTCTGCTTGATTCTGTTGTCGTCCTCCTGCTTTACCTTGATCTTCATTGTCGAGCGTTTACCCAATGTATATCTGTCGATGCAGACATTGAAGAACTCTTTCTGGCTTTTAGCGCTCAGCATCGACGAAAACACTGTCTCCCACAGTTTGTCGCTTACGCCGACAGAGTTGTTCAGGATGATGTCGATTTCCTTCTTTGCGACCGGATCGTTCTCTTCCTTGTACTTACGGACATTATGAAGGAATCTCTTCATAAGAGTGGCCATCTCTTTCAATGTAGTCTGGTCTGCCTTTGTGGATCGGGTGCCTCTATATGAGTGACAGCTCGGTTCCGCATCTGCAGCGACATACGCACGAGATTCGCAAAGATTTCTGTTTTGTTCTGAAGTGCGTGCATAAGGCTCCAGTTCTGAAAGTATGGCATTCTCCAAAAGTTCAGGATTATTGTATGCCAGGTTTATCAGAGCATTGCGTCTCGATTCGAACGTGCAGCTCTTGATGTTGTTGATCATCGTCCTTGCAAGGGCGTCATCCATATCAGACAGTTTCACTATGGAGTAGACATACTCTCCGATATCAGGAAGGAAATAGGCGAAAATGACAGATCCTCTCAGTCTGCTGCACTCTGCTGCAAGTGCTGCGGGCAATTCATGTCTTTGACGGATTTTATACGAGAAGCCCTCCTCTACGGCAGTCTGAAGCAACTGCATGGCTTTCTTCTTTCCGAAGCCGAAGTTTGTAAATCGGTTTGGAACCAGGTATACGGTGTTGTCCTTTGCAGACAGGATCTGTGTACCGTAGCTTAAAACTTTGTTAGTGTCTCCCATATTGCTGAATGATTAGTCGATTAGTATAAAACCTGCCCAAGATCCAGGGTCCTGATATTTCTCTTTTGTTTTCTTTCTTGCTACCTCAATGGCTGTGTGCCTGTCTTTGGATCCGTTCATCAGATCCTCATAGAATGTCTTCATGAAGAATGTTCCGATGTCGTCGCGAACCTTCCAAAGACTCATTATGAGGGTGCCCGCTCCGGCTTTCTTGAAGGCCCTCTGCAATCCGTATACGCCGTCTGAATGAATGACTCCTTCAGCGGAGTGACAAGCGGACAGCACTACCATCGCACATCCTCTCAAGTCCATTGAACAGATGTCGGAAGCTTTGATGATGCCCGGATAACAGTTCCTGGTGCCATAGATCCAACCGTTGTTTCCTGAAGACATCACAAGGCCTGTAAGGTCCAACGGACGGTGTGAGTCCCGGAGGATCGGAAGTCTCCCGCAGCTTTCCCTGGTCTCATAAAAACCGTGGGTTGCAATGTGGATGATTGACGGGGCGTTGCTGTCCATCCTGTAGAATTGCTCCGTTGTACCCTTCGTTCCGGTGTATACGCGGGCCGGACTTGCGGAATTCCTGTTCCAGATGTCGGCGACCTCGTTCACCTCTATTCCGCTGTATGGGAGAGGCTCCCATGGAAGGAACTGGGTCACGGAGCCCTTTTCTCTCTCTGCTGCTCCTCGGTATTCTCCCGGTTCGAAATCGTCGACCCCACCGAAATCAAGTCCACCATACAGCTCGATTCCATCAAAGTTCCTGCTCTCTCTGGCAGATTTAAGTCCGCGGGCATGACTAAGTCTTATGACTCTGAACTTGCCGGTTGTGGATTCCGAGTCCAGACAGAGCGCTTCAATGCAGATCTTGTGTATTTCTCCGGACGGGATGAAGTATACCGTGGATCCTTCATTCGGATTGAGTCTCTCCAACGCTCTGTCCAATAGGCATCCTCGCAGTCTTGCAGACAGAGGTGATGCCGGGTCGTATATCGTCGACTGCATCTTCTCTTCCGGAATCTCGCTGTAGATTTCTTCTATGTCCGAGCTTTGACAGAGAAGGACCACTTCCGGAGCCGCATCATCTTTGCCGTACGTAAATGCGATGTATCGCCTGCCGGTCTCTGTAGGGTAGTCGTAGTAATCTATGACAATGGAGTCGTCATTCAATTCTGCGGCGATCTCCTTATAGTTGGCAGTCAATGATGAGAAGTACTTCCTGATGTGCTCTTCAGTTTCGATGCTGAGCTTCATGGAGTTGATGAAGTGCTGCATGTACTCATTCGAAGAGTCGTCGGTCGATGTGCCCCACAGTCTCTTTTCCGATTCGTATCGGCTGACGTTCTCGTACAGGCTGCGCAAATCCTTCAGACTGTCCTCTCCGTAGATTATATCCTTCAGGATGTTTTCTGACGCGAGGAGAAAACCTTTGGCAAAAAGAACCGCCTCGTATGCCTTTGTACGGAATTCCTCGGAGGAGTCCGGACGTAGCAAGGATATGACTTCCGCCAAGGATTTCTGCGCATGCGACCAATAGTTCTCCTTGTTTTCCCGTGACATTCCAGGCACCCTCAATGTAACATCTGCGAGCAGTTCTTCCAGTGCCTTGATGCAGTGTGGCTCTGCCTGCTCCGGTTCTGAGATGTTGCTGTATGTCTTTGCCAGTGCGATATGGAACGCAACTGTAAATCTTGAGTAGTGGGTGCTTTCTTTCCACAATCCGTCCAAACCGTCTTTGAGTGTGCCGACAGCATCCGCAGGCCTGAACTCTGTGAGTAGTGTGCCGTAGCTCAGTGCGATAGAGACCCTCAGATTGCTTACCATCTCGCTGTCAGGGCATTTTTCCATATGCGCAAGTGCTCTCTTGTAGTACCTCTCGGCCTTCACGTATTCGCGTCTGGCGTGATGACATTTGCCCCTTTCGTAGTCAATCATGGCGCCTTTGTAGTGAGCGCCGACCTTGTCCGTGATCTCTTTGGCGATGCCATAAAGGTGTTCGGCATTCTGATAGTGACCCCTCATAAGTTGCGAACGGAGATAAACGAGCAGCAGTGCCACTATCTGGAATTTCGGCATATCTTCCGGGAAATAGTCCGCTGTGATGCCGAGCATCCATCCGTCCTCCTCATTATCATCTTCGCTGTCCTCTTCCTGAACCTCGTTACGTTCTACAGAATCGTAATTTGCAGCATAAAGACTGGATACTATATCCGCTCCCATGCCGGCAGATCCTCCGTATACCTTTTTCTCGCTGTCCGACAGCATGGCTCCATATAGCCCGGCTGTTCCCATGTCACCCCTCTCCAGAGCGAGAATAAGGTTCATTATAGGCAAGGCCTCGTTCAATCTGTCCAACCTGAATTGTTGCAAGGCGGCTTCTTTCCCTTTCGCCGTTTTCAGTTTCTTTTCTTCCAGATCCTTAAGGAATTCTCCCACTTCTGCAGGACTCATTTCAAGTGCTTCGCATAATCCGATCAGGACCTGTACCGCCTCTCTGAAATGAAGGTCCATATTCGCCTGGATGTCTATTCCGGCTGCTGTCATGCATAAGCTTAGCTTACGGTATGTCGCAATGAATATGTATGTCAGATCTTCAGTGGTCAGTGCTATGTTCAGACCTTCGTCATAGTAGTGCATGGCTTTGCTGACCTCTCCCATGTTGCCATAGTCAACGGCCATTTTGAACAGACATTCCATTATATCTGTCGTCGAAAGACCTCCACATACTTCGGCGATCTTCAGCGATATCTTACCGCATACAGACGCAATGTGATTCAGCATGCAGAAAGACATGTATTCAAAATGGAAATTGAAGTTTCTGTGCATAGACTGTATGAGTCCGAGACTATATGACCTGGAGAGTTTGCCCTTGTTTCCGAGGTAGACGGTTTCCACTTTATTCTTGAAGGAATCCTTGTCCAGATCGAACACCTTCTCAAGCTCCAGCAGTCTTTCCTGAGCGGATTCAAACAAACCCTCCTCCAATCCGGTTTCAATCAGATACTGTATCTCATCCAGCAGAAGAAGACACTCTTCAAAAAAGAACCCGTGTTCTGCTGCGGATGTACGGATTTTCTCAAGTTCCTTGATGTTTTCCTCATGGTTTCTGGACGACATTTTGCGGATAGCTGCAGTTCGCGCCCTCAGGAGAGATAGTGTGCCGGCATCACCGTTTCCGGATTCTCTGCGGAAAAAATTGAACAGTCTCATGGATTTCAGGATTAAAGCACCGTAAAGATAGATTATAACATCCGTAAAAACTACCTAATATACCTAAACCGGAAAACTGTATGAATTCTCCGTGTTCATTGGGATAGCTATATTAAGGACAATCATCTCACCGATAAATTTTAAATTCGCCGTTAAAGAAGTATCAACCACTAAAAACAAACAACCATGTTCATCTCAACACCTCTCATTGGCTATGCGATTATCACTTCAATCAGAGCCTATCAGGATTGGAAACGCAGAAACGGTAAGTAGTAAGCGTTGTGCCATCCTATCGGAACGTCAGGTCCGGCCCGACAAAAGATAACATCTTTTTTATGAAGTCGGGACTCGGTTTAATGACGAAGAATTATTAAATTTGTGGCAGTCGGATTTTCGGTCGAAGACGGATCCGATTGCCACAAACTTAATCTATTGGGATATGCTTGACTCAAAAACAAGGGCATCTGTTGCCCACGTTCTTCTGGCGTTGATCAATGCCGACAATGTGATCGACGAGGGAGAGATAGTCCAGTTCGCTGATCTTAAGAAGAAGTATGGAATCCTTCCTAAAGATTTACAGGCGTCCGATACGATGTCATTTGCCGATGCGGTAAATAATATCGTAGAATATGCCGCTAAAAGAAATGAACGGAAGTTTCTTCATGATTTTTACACCAGTGTAAAGGAAATGGCCATATCGGATGGCTTTTGCGCCCAGTGTGAGGCCCGTATGATATACGCCCTCAAGTCAATCTTCTTTGGAGGTCAGGACAGCGGTATCCGGTTGTTTGCATGCGCTGAAAGCATGTTGAAGGTGGAAGGACCGAAAGTGTTCTTTGTCAGAGAGGAATCCCATGCCTTGCTCTCAAAGGAGTTCACGGAATATTTTCATGAATACTACTATGAATTCCTCAACTATGGTTTCGAACTCATAAACGTATCTGCCATACGCGAGGAACTCGTTGCAATGGGCAAGGAGAATATCGTAGAATTGATGACGATAGGAAAACCTGACCTGCTGAGGTCAAAAGCTGCCATAATATACGATGAGTTGAAGAAAATGAGTCCTCAGTGTGTTTTCAAGGAAATCCTTGGAGGCAGTCTTGATGTCTTGAATGACGGACAGACATCTTATTTCCTGATCAAGGTCTGTGACTCGAAAGTATCTTCGCAAGGTTCTATGCAGACATACCGCAACTTCATCCGGGTTCCGGTAGATCCGGATGGCGGAATGAAGAAAGTGATCAGGACCATCGTCAAGGATTATTCGGATTGCGCAACCCATCTTACGCCGATCATCCTTCCGGCAGATTTTCACAAGTTCAGATACTTCAGTTTCACCAGATCATTGTTCGGTTTCCTCGAGAAGCTGGTAGACAGCCGCAGCAGGTGTCTGAAGCGTTTAGTGATAGATGCAGTAAAGGAGACCGTACATCTGGAGGGCATATTGGATGAGCCGGTAAAGGCAGATTATAAGGAGATTGCAATATACATTCTTGTTTCCTGGATGACCTCGCAGAACAAGATGGTGATATCCAAGGGTCCTAAGATGTATAACCACTATAAAGATCAGCCGGATGCCAAAAGTCATGATGCGCTTGCAATTGAAAAGTTCGTGTTGATAAAAAAACATATAATGCATCACGAGAAACCGGATGATGATCCAAGTGTGGGCTCTCAGAGTCTCGGCGGATTCAGGGACAGTTTGAGGATTTTCTTGAAGAAGACAGGGATTGCAGATGCGGATAAATTTGCCCAACCGTATCTCCCTCATACAGTCAAGAAGAACTTCCCATACTATAAAGACGGTAAGAAAACTGACAAGTCTTACAGGATCTCCGGATATGTATTGGGTATCGATCCTTCTTTGATATATGTAAGGACAAAATCAATGAAGGATGCCGAGAGTCCGAAACCTATCGCGGACATCTTCAACCAGATCGGATAGATAAAAAGGTCCCGGTGTTATCGGGACCTTTTTATTATTCTCCTTACTGTTCTGAAGATGTCGGCTACGATCAATACAGGGGATGTCATCAGCATTATCAACAGCCAATCCGATAATTCCAGAGGCTCCACACTGAACATCTTGCCTGCAAATGTGACGATGATTATCTGGCCGAGCACGATTACCAATGAAATCCAGAAGAATCCGGCGCTGAAGGACTCTTTCAAAGGTCTTTTCCTTCGGGCCGCATCGATCAGATCCAGAATAAGGCTCCTGTCTGTCTTATAATACTTGGCATTGAACAGGTTCCAGAACTGAAGCATCACGAAGATTGTGAAGAAAATACCCATCTGTTTGCCTCCAAGGTGATCGGAGATATGCGACATGTCCGTAAATCTGCCGATGAAGATTTGGAATGAGTCAATGTCGAACAACTGACTTACCGAGGTTATCTCCTTATGCCACATCAACTGCCACAGACCGGCCAGGATCACGAAGAATATCGAACCTATTCCGATGATTCTGGCGAACATTCCTCTGTTAATTATATGGCTGTCCGGTTTGCGCGGACTGTCCAGAAGTACTCTTTTATCTGCAGGGAGTGACGAGAGTGCCATTGCCGCAAATGTGTCCATGATAAGGTTTACCCACAGCATCTGAGTAACCGTCAGCGGAGAATCCAATCCTATGAATGATCCGAGAAGTACAATCAGACATGCGCAAAGGTTGATGGTCATCTGGAAGATTATGAATCTCTGGATGTTGAGATACAGGGATCTTCCCCACATGATCGCCTTGTTGATACTTGCGAACGAGTTGTCGATGATGGTGATGTCACTTGCTTCCTTTGCTCTGGATGTGCCGTCTCCCATTGAAAGTCCGACCTGTGCCTTGCTGAGTGCCGGGGCATCGTTTGTTCCATCTCCGGTCACGGCCACCACTTCGCCGTTTTCCTGAAGCAGAGTGACCAGTCTTGCCTTGTCATCCGGTCTTGCGCGTGAAATTATCTTGAAACCCGGGTCGCCGACCAGCTTCAATGCCTCGGCGTGCGACATCGCGGCGAACTCGGTTCCGGTAACTGTCTGGTCCGGTTCGTCAGGACCGATCAATCCGATTTGTCGGCCGATTTCATTGGCTGTGCCCGGTGTGTCTCCTGTGACAATGATTACACGGACTCCGGCCTTGTCCTTACATGTTTCGATCGCCTCCTTCACATCGTCTCTGATAGGGTCTGCGATACCTACCACTCCAAGGAAGATAAGTTCTGCGCTTTGGGTTTCATCGACTCTCTGGCATGCGAATCCGAGGGTTCTCATTGCTTTGGACTGGTATCCCTTGAGCGTTTCTTCGATGTGTTCCCTTGTTTCGCCTCCGGCAATCGAGTCGCACATGTCAAGCAGGATTTCCGGTGCGCCTTTTACATATCTTATGGCGTTATCCTCATCTCCGATTTTAGCAGTTGTCTGCATGTTTTTCGTTTCTGTCGAGAATGGGATCTGCTTTATGACTGTTGCCGCGTCTCGGTAGACAGGGTAATCCGGTCCATGCTTATGCATCCATTTAAGAAGAGCGATTTCTGTAGGATTGCCGATAGCTGCAATCTTTCCATCCGCTTCCTTGAACACTTCCGCGGTTGAATTCACGGCGATATTCTTACATATCAGTTCAAGTTCTTCCTTGCCTCCGCAGACCAGAGCATCAAGGACGGTCATCTGATTCTTGGTCAGTGTTCCGGTCTTATCTGTGCATATGACGGTAGCTGCACCCATGGTTTCGCAGGCGTGGAGTTTGCGTACGAGGTTGTTCTCCCTCAGCATACGTCGCATACTCAAGGCAAGGCTGACTGTCACGCTCATAGGAAGTCCTTCCGGAACGGCGACCACAATCAGCGTGACTGCAATCATGACGGAAGCAAGCAGGAATTCTGCAATTTCGATGAAGCTTGCCCCATCGGAGAATCCTCCACTGAATGCGTAGAATATGATGCGTCCGATTACTATGAGTGTAGCTATGACAAAGCTGGCAGTAGATATCCATTTGCCCAATTGAGCGAGCTGCTTGTTGAGAGGTGTTTCTTCGGAACTTCCCTCACGGGTGATGGCTACACCTTTACCTTCCTCAGTGTTTTCGCCGACTGCGGTGACTTTATAGATTGCATTTCCTTCAATTACAGTAGAACCTCTAAGCAGGAAATTGGATGGATAGGTGGCGTCGGGGTCGAAATCGGATGTTACTGTGGTCTTGTTGGCATAGAGCTCTCCGGTAAAGTTGGATTCGTCGACCCTGAGGGATGTGGCTTCAAGGAGTTCGCCGTCAGCCGGTACCTCGTCGCCGCTTTCAAGTTTGACGATATCCCCACATACGACGTCGTGTTTCTTGATATTGATCAGTCTGGCATTGCTGTGGGCATTTTTCCGTCTGAAGACTTTTACCGGACGGGCATCCTTGACCTTGTTCAATATTTCAAATTCCCTCTCTGCCTTCATCTCGAATATGAAACCGACACCGGTTGCAAGTAGAAGTGCTACAAGAACGCCTGAAGGTTCTATGAAGATGGACCATCCCTTGTGCATTACAACCAGTTCATAAGCGGAAATGCAGATTGATAGTGCAAATACAATCAGAAGGACAATGATTATAGGGTCCTTGAATTTCTCAAGATATAATTTCCATAATGGCTCCTTCTCAGGAGGTGGAATCCTGTTTTTTCCAATCCCGTTCTTTACGATCTCGGAATCGTTTGATAGACAGTCGTTTATCCACGTGTTTTTCTTAGACATGATTTACGTTTTGGTTTTTCCGGGTGAAAATATTCAAAAATCGTGGAAAACTTCCCAAAAATCCAATCGGTTGGATTTTTCGGGTGTTTTCCACGAATCCTGTATTATCCGTTCATGAGCGCCATGAACTTTTTGCGTATCGCAGCTTCAAAAGCCGTGTCTGCCCTGGATTTGATGAGGTTGACATGGGCTTCAGTGATTCCATACTCCTCGGCGATTTCCTTGGACGGTTCGTTCTGCCAATAGCGGCGGAACCAGATTTTCCTGTCCCTTTCCGTCACCCCCATTTCAAAAGACATTTTCATTACGAGTTCTCCAAGTCGGCACAGATATTCCGGTTCGGCATAGTCGATGCCGTATTCGCTTTTCACTACTTCTCGGAATGCCTTCGTAAGCGGACATCCGGGATCGCCTATCTCAGTGTGTGCGAGTTTGCTCACGTCTGCCATAATTGGCGGAATTTCGCAGGATAAGGCAATATTGATCAGGTTCATGTCGCCTGTTGCTATGATCGTCTTGTGGAGAACATCTTCCGCAAGTCTTAGTTTGATGTCGTACTCTTCAGGGCTGATCTCCATTATTCTGCAGACTTTCTTCCTCTGGAATCCCTCTACAATATGCCACCACAGGATATCATACAGGTCCGAAACGTCAAGCAGGTTGACAATCCTTATTCTCATATCCTTCGGTAGACGGGCGATGGTAAGTCTAGTGTTCCTGTCTGAAATGACGAACGGGCGATGATAGCCGAAGAAATCGAAATATCTGAACGCATGGTGCAATACGGCACGTTTTATCCAGTATTTGAGTTCACATTCCCCTTTATAAGAATCCAGTTTCTTCCAATGACCGTCGCAGCAGAAGTATTCATACATCAGGGAAGAGATTTCTTTCGGGTCGCAGGTGGAGAGATCGAAATATGTCGCAGTCATGACCTTGGCAATCGATCTTGCCATCATGCCGAGATCTTCAAAGAAGAACTTATAAGCAAACTTCGGATCGTCCTTGATTTGTTGAACGGTTTTGAGATCTTCCACGAAGATCCTGTTCTCAGAGCGCTGAGACTTGTCGATAGCCTTTCCCATTTTAATCTCCCCAGTGAAAATGTCTGATGATTGTTATCTGGATTTTTCGATACCTCCTTTTCTTGTGAGTTGCACTTGATCCAGTCCGATGAATTTTCCTTTCTCATCCATAAGAACCTCGCAGGATTTCACTGCTGCCGCTACAGATAGGATCGAGAAAAGTTCGTTTGACGCTGCGACTGCCTTCATCAATTCCGTATTCTCTTTCTTCGATGTCCTTCCCTCCAGGTATGAGGCAAATATTCTTGCGTTGACCATGGCGTTTGTGATTAATATTACAAACAATAGGAAGCCATCAATTTTGGGAATGTATCACACAATCGGGTTGTCTTTGTTTTCCGCTGCAAGTTTATGGAATAAGAATACCATTCCGGGTGCGAATCCAATGGGTTGGAGAAGAAAGGGATAATATTGCAGAGGTAAATACATTTGCAGAAAAATGATAGAACCGCACGAAAACAACTTTCCTTACCGACGGATTCAAAACTGTAACATTATGATACTTATTACTTGTTTGCTGATTTTAGCATTTTCGATTTTTAAGAAGGACACGACTCCACTTCTTGAGAGGCTCAAGAACATCAACTGGAGAGACCAAGTCGCAGAGACCCGCAATTCCATCCGGAAATATTCACGGATTGCAGGGCGCAAGGCATGTGAACCTCTCCTTAAACTCTGGTATGTGCTGGATGATCCGGAGACTTCGACATGGGATAAGGCGCTTATCTATGCCGCGATTTTCTACACTGTCTCACCAAGAAGTATCATTCCTGCGGCCGCATACAGGTTATTGGGTCTGTTGGATGAAGGTTTCGCCGTACTCTTTGTAATCAAGAAAGTACAGAACAGGATCACTCCTGCTGTAGAGAGTAGGGTAAAGGCCGCTCTGGACCGCTGGTTCGGTGAGGAGCAGACAGTCAATGACGTAGTGTCGGTGTCCTGACGATGCCGCTGATATATGATAACCAAGAAGAACAACCTATGAAGAAGATCTTTGACAATGCGGTCAAGACAATTGCGGTGCTGTTGCTGGGCATTGCTGCCCTCCTTCTGCTCAGACCTGTCTTCTGGCGTATCTTCGATAAGCCGACTGACCGTATCAAAACCCATATGGATTATGCCGAACGGGGAAAAATCTATGACAGGAAAGGGAATGTCCTGGCAACCAACAAGACTGTAGCCGATCTGCACATTGACTGCTGCGTAGTGGAGAACCAGGATATATGGGAAATCAAGTCGCGAGCCCTCGCACAGGAACTGGCACATATGCTGCCGGAAAAGACGGCTCCTGAATGGTGGGATTATCTGCAGAACGCACGAAACAACAGAAGACGCTATCTGCCTATCGTTAAGAATGCCGAGCTTTCTCTGGTAGACAGTCTCTCAAGACTGCCATTGCTTGTAGAGGGGAAATATAGCGGCGGACGAATATGTACTTACAGGCAGGTAAGAGTCTACCCGCACGGTGATCTGGCGCGAAGGACTGTCGGTGATGAGAGAGGTGTTGGAGAAGGCAGGTTCCTGTTCGGCATTGAGAGAGCATTTGACGGAGATCTGAACGGTGATGACGGTTTCCATAAGGCAAGGGTGGGTTATCGTGGCGGAAAGCGCCGACAGTGGCAGGAGGAAAAGCAGGACAGGATCGACGGGTGGGATGTCCATATGACCCTTGATCTGGATTTTCAGAATGCGGCCGATTCCATTTTGCGTGCTGCGGTCGAGGGCAATGAGGATATTGTCGGAGGCTGCATCGGTTTGATGGAAGTAGAAACCGGAGCAATTGCGGCTTTGGCAAATATCCATAGGCTTGACAACGGAAAGATTGGAGAATATTTCAATTATTCCATTGACTACAGTTACGAACCCGGTGCTGTGGCTCAGACGATGACTCTCGCTGCTGCCCTGTCCGACAGGGTTGTGGAGTCGCTGGATGAGAATATCCCTACGAACCATGGCAGACTCGAAGTCGTTCCGTTCCCGCCAGATAAATATATAATCAACTATGAAAGGAAGAATCTCACGGACAGCATATCGGTTTTGGACGGATTCGTCAACTCTTCCACATATGTGGCGTCGTATATCTCCACAAGATATGCAGATAGCCAGAAGTACTATGACAAGTGGTATGACGCCTTCTGTGTTGATTGCTTTGAGATAGATGACATACGTGATGTCTACATGCCTGCTTTGGAGAATAGGAGTATCGGCACACTTGCCTCAATAGGTGCCGGGTACGGGTTTAAAGTATGCCCTATGCATATCCTGACGTTCTATAATACTGTTGCCAACTCCGGAGAAATGATGCGCCCGATGCTGGTCAAGAGTATGATGAGCAAGAAATACGGGACTCAGTTCATGACCCCGTACAAGCTCAATGCCCATGTTCTCAGACCAGAAGTCGCGTCTTCTTTGAGGATGGCTCTGAGGGAGAATGTCCGGAAAGGGACTGGCCGTATCCTTCATGATATGCCTCATGAGATTGCCGGAAAGACAGGTGTCTCACGTCTGGTGATAGATCCGCATCTCAGAGGAGACAGTGCGAATCCTTACTGTGACTCTGAAGGACGGTTCCAGTATGCGGCAACATTCGCCGGTTTTTACCCAGTCTGCGAGCCAAAGTACAGTGTGGTGTGCGCCTTGTTTACCAAACCGACGCATGAACCGTTGTATGGAGCGGCTCTGCCCGAGAACACAGTAAAGGACTTTATAAGTCATATAGAAAAGGTCCGATAAATTTTGATAAGCGTGATTATCGGATTTGAGCCGCCGGCCGTCTTTCGGTCGGCGGCTCTTTCATTGACGGTCACATGAAAATTCATCGCCCGGGCTCCGCGGAAGTGATAGATGATACCGATTCGTATCTTCTATTTCTGTATAAATATCTGTTATGAAGAAACTTGTAATATTTTCAGGTGCAGGAATATCGCACGAGAGCGGCCTTCCCACTTTCCGTGGCGAGGGTGGCATATGGGACGATATCGATCCCGAAAAGGTTGCCGATTGGAAATCGTGGTACAGCGGAAGACACCCGGACTGCAGACAGCGGAGGCAGGCGGTGCTTGATTTCTTTAATCCGATACGGCGCAGGATCCTGGAATGTGAACCGAATATGGCTCATAGAATAATAGCGGATCTGGAACAGTACTATGATGTCACCGTCATCACTCAGAACGGGGACGACTTTCACGAAAGGGCAGGTTCTACAAATGTGATTCACCTTCACGGCGAAGCACTGAAGAATGCCTCGACTCTGCGCCCTTACCTCCCATTGCCGATTGATCCCGGCGACCCCGACATCAGGATCGGCGACAAGGCGCCGGACGGTTCACAGATAAGGCCATACGTGATATTCTTCAATGAAAACCTGCAGTACGGCATCTGGAAGGAGGCAGTCAAAGCCGTCAAGGAGGCAGACATCATGATAATTGTCGGGAGTTCCCTTAAGGTCTTCCCGGCTGCAAGAATGGTTGAAGACTTGAGGGAGTCTGCTGAACTCATTGTCGTAGATCCTGCCGACGGCCCTTTCCTGATCGGCCGTCTTCATACGCACCTGAAGCTCCCTGCAACTGAAGGGATGCTGAGAATAGCGACTGACATCATATGACATTACAATTAATAAAACCATTGGCTTATGAAACTTAAGGAATTTACAGAGATGACTCTTTCCCAGATATGGGAAAGAATGAAGAAACCGTTCAACTTTGCATGGAAGACCGGAGTGATCGTAATAGCGGTCGCCATGCTTTGGTGTTTAGGTGGTGAACTTGTTGACTGGATATGTGATCTTGTGGACGGCCCTTCGTATGACGTGGAGTATGTAGGAGATCTCAGAGTTCACAATTATGCGGATGGCACATGCCGAGTGTATCGATGCGGCTCAGACAGGAGAGTGACAGGAGGTCTCAAGTTCGTCGATACTTATCCGCTTGATGAGAATTATACTCCCATCAAGGATAAAAACGATAAATGGGGATTCCTGGATCTTAAGACAGGAGAAATCGCCATAGAACCCGTATACAATAGGGTTTGGGATTTCAGTGAAGGCCTGGCTGCAGTTGTATACGAAGATGGTGAGGTCGGTTTCATCGACAGCACAGGGACCGTGCGCATACCAAAACAGCGTGTCAAGTCCGAGAGTGTCGATTATGTTTTCTATAATGGAATCTGTATTTTGGAAGATGCACAGACATCATTGGACGGAGCGATCGACGTGAATGGAAGATGGGTTCTGCCTATGGAGTACGATGCAGTGCTCTCTCCGCAAGGGAAAGGCTTGATGAAGGTTTGCAAGGATGATCTGTGGGGTCTTTACGACATGAACGGACAGGAGAAGTTCCCGATAATTTACGACGACATCTATTATGATGAGGATTTTGATGCAGTGTTCACAAAAAAGGATGGAATCAAACAGCTGGTGACTGTCGACGGCAAGGTGATAGAACCTTTCGTCATCGATTATGCGACTCCTTTGCTCTTTATCGTCGAGTATCATCCGGATTCTCTCAATGTTACCGCTACCCATCCGTATCTGGTAGATTATGAGATAGACGGTATGCATGGAGTTATGGACAACAGAAACTGCAGGATCGTTGTGCCGGCGGATTATGACTCCGTCGAATTGCTATCCGAACAGACAATAATGGCAGCCTTAGACAACATGCATTCTGAGAAGGTGGTGTTCGATCTGAAAGGAAACAGACTCCCGTAATCCTATGCTCACAGCATGAAACAAGTAACCCCGCCGTACCGGCGGGGTTACTTGTTTATCTTAATTGTGTTCCGCAATATTTGCAGTAGTCCCAGGTGTCTGAAATGATGTTGCCGCATTCTGTACATCTGGCAGAATTTGGATCGGAATTCAGATGTTCGACAATTCTTCGATATTGTTCTGTCTCAGCCCATTTGAGGACTTCTCTCACTCTGACGGCGCTGAATGGATGTGACTGCGCCGCAATCGCGTAGACCTGAAGTGCCTTGTTCCATAAGCCGTCTGTGCGTATCTCTTCATATAGATCCGCCTGTCTGGCCCACTCCTCGAGATTGATGTCTCTTGTGATCGATGTCGGTCCGCCGGCGAGTCGCGCCTCTGTATAGGCAGCGGTCTGCGGATCTGTGATGAAGGCGCCGACGCGGTCGCATGACAATTCGCTCTTGCGGTACCAATAAAGGATGGCATACTGGATCGGAACTGTGCAGGCTCCCAATATTCCCAATGAGTCAATTCCGTTGAGGATATAGGTGGCGATGCTGTGATAAAGCACATGGCGGCAAAGGATGTGACCGCATTCATGCGCAATAACGGCGTCAAGCTCTCTGTCATTCAGAACCTCGACAAGACCGGAGGTGATTGTGATATACTTTCTGGTATCTCCGAATGTCCAGGCATTGGGAACAGGATCCATCTTAAGGTAGAACTCAGGTTCCTCTATGCCCAACTTTTCGCATATCGGCGGGAGATGATGGTATATGTCCGGCAACTGGGTAGGGGATAGACGGATTGCGGAGGCCATGTTGATGCCGTACTGCATCTGCTCCAAACCGAGTTCCAGTACCTTCTTGACGAATGCCGGGAATCCGGGAATGCTTTCCAGCTGCTCCAGAGCGGCGGCATCTTCCGGATGTATGAAATCTGAAGGGTTGATCATGATTCGATGGATTTGTTCTTACTTTTTTCATAGAGTGCATAGCCTGCAAGAGCGGCTGCGCCGACAGCGGCACCGGCAACCGGATTCGCAATGAACAGAACCCTTAAGGCGCGTGCCAAGTGAACGATGGATATAACTAAGATAGTCATGTTCTGATGTTTTAGGATAGTGGATAAAATGTGTCGTGCCTTATATCTGTTTTAAACAGCCGTGCCGCAGTATGGACAGAACTTGGAATCCGCAGGGATTCTTTTTCCATCCGTTGGGCAGAAGATGCTGGCGTGAGCGCTGAAATTCTTCTGATTGTCATCATTAATGACATTTTCGGCGATTTCCAGTGCCTTGTCATCCAGTTTGCTTTGCTGTACTAGTCCCCAGATCTGCGTGATTACTACCGGCCATGCAATGAAAAGAGTGATGATGGTAGGGATTACCTGCTGACCGAAGATTCCGATTCCTGCGTTGAAGCGGATCTTGCCATCTTCCGGAACAAGACGGATTTTGAGAGCAGTCTTCATTCCAAGTACAGCCTTGAAGACACCACCCTTGGTAACGGAAATCTCTCGACCTCCGGAGACGAGGTCCTCATTTGACACTTCATATCCCTCGCTGGCGAAATACTGCTTGATCTCAGTGGAAATCTTATTGATAAGTGCAGGATTTCCGTACAGAATCTTGTTTGTTTTAAAGGTGTTCATATGCTTGAAGTTTTAAGTTTGTATCTCTTTATCCCAAGGATGGTCCGAATTCGGCAGATGTTTCAAAAAACGGTGTTGTTTTTTTATTTCTTCATCTGACCTGGGGCAAATTTAGTAACTCTGTACCAGGATAGTAAATATTGATAGATATCCTTATTTTTCAGTCAGATCGCAATATTTATCAGTTTATCTAAATTACGAAAACCAGTGCCCTGCAGAAAGCCTTGCAGGGCACTGGTTTATGCTTTCGTGTTGTTCTGTATCTCTACCGGCAATACAGGTTTACGTCCGATCCGGATTTACGTGCTTTGGGAGGAACATAGCTGTAGTTCACGATGTAGTCGCATGAAGTACGTATTTCCCTCGCCGCTTCCGTTTCGGGAAATTTTTCCGCCGCAGTTCTCCATTGGCAGAGGACTCTGTAGTATCTGGCGGCCAGTTCCGGATCCCTGATGGTATTAAGTCCCTTTTCAATGATGGCATGAGAACGGGAAATCCTGTCCAGGGTGGACTGATCTTCAAACCAAGGAT
>JAEIGA010004004.1_pt1 | contig 22849 bp, 33 predicted proteins | sample 9270691 | NCBI WGS metagenome assembly JAEIGA01 (sample SAMN17057246, study PRJNA624740) | gut metagenome | biome: biome; isolation source: fecal sample | host: Bos grunniens | place: China: Xizang | collected 2019 | reverse complement strand
TTTCTTTATCCCGCGCCGCGTGATCCCATCCGTTTTTAACAGATTGATCGTAATTATATTTGGCTCTTTCAACTTTCTTTTCTATCCGCTTAATAGCTCTTTCCAATATATCCACTGTATTCCTCCTATTGCTGTATTCTTCTCACGCGCTTTTCGCCCTCAAAATATTCATATCCGGCCGCTAAGATTGTTTTTAATTCTTCCACGCTATAACCACAGCGCGGGGATTCACTCCAACATAACACCTTCCCATTTCTGCGGATTGTGTATTTCATTGCTTTCGCTCCCCTTTACTTTCGCCCAGTTCAAAGAATTTGCGGGCATTTTTGAATTTTTCGGCTTTTATCGTGAAAAGTTATTCCAAATTGTTAAAACCTCAAAAATGGGCTGTTTCTGCCCGTTTGTGCTCCTCGTTAAAATGGGCAATCGCCATCATCTTTAATTTCTACCCATTCTTCGGGAATTTCCGGCGCTCCCTGTGCTGTTTCGGCTTTTCCTGTGCTGCTTCCGTTGCCGTTGTTTCCGCAAAAGCTTACTTTTTCCGCGACAACCTCAACAGCTTTTCGATTGTTGCCGTTTTTATCTTTCCAAAGCCGGGATTGAATTGCGCCCGTAATTGCTATTTGCTGCCCTTTTTTGAAATACTTGCAGATAAATTCCGCTGTGCCGCGCCATGCCACAATATCAATAAAATCGGCTATCCTTTCGCCATCCTTTGCAGTTCGCGGCCGCTGTACTGCTATTCCGAAGCTTGTAACAGAAACCCCGCTCGGTGTTGTTTTCAACTCAGGATCGGCCACAAGCCGCCCAATTATCGAAACATTATTCATTTTCTTTTCCTCTGCTTTCTGTGTATTTCTTCACAATGCTATTTATAACAGCATCGTTAAATAACGATAATTCCCATTCAATACGGTCAATGTCGCTGGGTGGATTCATAGCGAGCCCGCCCGCTTTGTTTCGGTTTTGGTATATTTCTATTAATGCCGGGTGATTGATGTTTGTGAGGTAATAAGGGAGAGGAATACGCGGATTTTTATTTTTTGCTGCTTGTCTTTCTTCAAGTATCAAATATGCTAAATCGCGCCTTTCCATGTTTCCCGCTCTCCTTTTGTGTTATAGCCCTAATAATGCTTTTGTATCGCTGTATGTATCTTTAAGCTCTTTTCTGCGGCGGCTTGTGCCGGCAACCTCAACCGGAAAGCACCGTTCTAAAATTCTATCGTATATCCTTTGATAGCCTACATCTTGCGGCTGTTTGATTTCCTCCGGTGTTAAATTTGTTGTAACGATAAGAGGAAGGCCGGAGCGGTAACGGCTATCAATGATATTAAATACTGTTTCTTGCATATACTCTGTTTTTCTTTCTGCGCCCAAATCATCAATGATTAATAGGGCGCAGCGGTTAAGGCGTTCTATATACTCTTGCCGCCCTTCAAACATTCCTTGCAGCCTGTTTATGAGTGTTGCAAAATTCGTCATTGTAACGGTGTACCCTTTATCTATTAGGGCGTTGGCAACGCAAGCAGCGTGATACGTTTTGCCCGTCCCGCAAGAGCCGTACAATAGGAGCCCTTTGCTATCAGCTTTGAAAGCCTCAAAATTCTCAACATACCTTTTCATGGCATCTGAGATTTTAGGGTTTTGCCGATCATCATTTTTAAAATTCCACTCACTCATGTTTGCTTCGGCAAAGCAGCGGCGGCGCGCTCTTTCGTTTTCCTCCCGTTTTTTTCTCTCTGCCTCTGCTTCCCGCTCTGCCTGTTGGCATTTGCAAATGCAACGCACTATCCTTTTTTCTTCAAAAATTTCTACTTGTACTTGCGTTGCCGCGTTACACACTGAGCAATGCAACAAGCCATCTTCCCCGGTGTATTCCGGCGCTATGTGTTTATGTTCGTTTGCCTTTTTTATTAAATTCTCAACTACTTGTTGCACTGTTTTTCTCCTTTCTTAAAAAATGCCGCTTAGATCATCTTCGCCCGGTGCAATCCCGGTATTTTTTCGGCTTGATTTGTTAGGATTAATTTTAGCGTTTAAATACCCTTCAAATTTAGTGCCGAATAATGTTTCCGGCCTCAAGTATCTTTCAAACTCTGTATTTTTCCACTCATAGCATTTTTTATCAATTACGGATATAAAATCATCAATTTTAAATCCTTCGGCTATCCGGGCATTTATAACCGTTTTTGTTTTGGCAGTTGTTGCCTTGTAATGTGTTCCCGCTTTTTCGTTCAAATATGTAACAACTCGACTATATATATTATTAATATTATTACTCTCTATATTATTAATTATATTAATTTCTCGCAGATTCTGCGTGCCAGCCTCGCAATTTATGTTAGGCTGCCTCGCAAATTCTGCTATGCTGCCTCGCACGTTTTGGCTGTTTTCTTTGTAATCAACTAAGCCGATTTTTTCAAAATTGGTGAGAGCGCTTTTAATTTCTCTCGTTCTACCATCAAATTTTTGTATGTACAAATAACCATATTTTATAAGCTTGTTTATAGTCTCAGAAACTTTTCTTTCTGAGCATTGGCAGAAATCGGCTATATATTTATTGCTTGCCCAACAGCCCCGCTCCCCATAATCTAAACTATCAATTTCGGCAAGTATTATTTTATCGAGAGCGTTTAAACGGCTATCAAGCCATACAGTTTTCGGAATCCAAATCCCTTTAAAATCCCGCTCGTTTTCTGTCATTATTTCGGGCGCTTTATCTGTCATTTTCTTTTATCTCCTATTCTGCCGGGCATATTTGACAAAATCGGCCTCTTTGAGCTTTCGGCCTTTCGCTGTTTTTTCGGAGATCAATTCCGGGTAAGCTCTTTGCACCATGCGGCGCAGCCTCACAACGCTTTCAAAGCGCGGGAAGCCGAAGGGATTGCCAAGAAAAACGCTTGAGAAATGCAGCGTTGATATATCAAGCCCGTTTTGTGCTGCCCACTCTTTGCATACTGTGTAATATAATAAATTATCATCATTGCGCGTTTCGGGATTATCTTTCAGAGCATAGAAAACCGCTCTTTTCACTTCTCTTAATTCTTTTTTGGTTTCTGCTTGCATTGCGTTTCCTCCTGTTCTATGAATTGCACTACCACACGCGGATTTTTTGAATCAACCTCAAAGCGGTCAATATAGCCCGTTACATGTTGCCAGCCATCATTTAAGAGCACACCCGTTTCAACTAAAGCATCTTGAATGATTTTTCGGCCATAGCTGCTTACATTGTCATGATCCCGCCGCCTGTCTTTTTCGTACCATGTAAAGAGAAGAAAAACGGGATTGCTTATTTTAATTTTTCGGAGCTGTGAATATATACACCATTCAACTAAGGATTGATTGCGGCTTTTCATCTGCGCGCCTTTATAGCGGTTGCGGCGCGTTTCCTCTATGTATTCATTAAGGCCGGGAAGCCGGTCGGGAATGGTTAAGCTGTATTCTGCCAGCTTTCCGGGGATTTCAAGCGTGTAAATTTCACTCATTTTTTTCAGCTTCCGTTTTTTGTTTCTCTTTAAAAAATGCCTGTATTGTATAAACAAAATTTGAAGAATCATAGCCCTCATATTTTGCTAAAGTATCAAGCAAGGCCGCTTTTGATAAAAGGTTTTTATATTCTTGAATAGGTATTGTTACTGTTTCGGTGATTTTCTCTATATCAGCCATTATTTTACGCCCTCCAATTTTTGTTGTTCTCCATTTATTACCTCGATTTTCACAATCCGGGTATCTCCGAATTGCTCAAGGTACATTGCTAAATCTTCTTTTATGCCTATTGCTTGCCCCTCCGGGCTGTCAACTTCTACTGTGATCCGCAGCATTTTAAAGCCTCCATGTTATTTGATTTTATGGCCGCGCTTTTCGGGAAACCAGCGGCCATTTGTGCCAAACCAGCCATTAACCCAAAGAAAAGCGGTTAAGAATAAGCCGGTTACAATAAACACAGCCCACGGAATCCACATCATGGAATCAAGCATGCAAAGAGAAGTGAGCCAAAGAGAGAAATTAATATAAAAAAGGGCTTTAAGTGTTGCAATATGTATTTTTCTTTTTGTTTCTTTTTTCATGTTCAAAACCTCTTTACGATCTTAATAAATTTGCTGCGGCCTTTTCGATCTGCGCCATGCGCCGCGCCCGCTCTTCCTCAGTGATAACCGGGCGATATATATGGATGATTGCCGAAGCCGTTGTTATTGTTTTTTCAAATTCGTATGTATCAGCGCCGGTATTTTCTTTCATGGTTTCGCTCCTTTTGAATATTCACTTAAAGGGGATTTGCGGGTAAAAAAATAAGATTATCATACGATATGCCATACAGTGCGCACATAGCCGCTATTTTGTCAGCCTTCGGGAATGATGCACCACTTTCCCAATTACCAAGCGTTTTATTGCTCACATTTAGGCGCTTAGCGGCCTCTTTTTGAGTAAACCCAGCATTTACGCGCGCCGATTTTAAAGATATTTTCAATGATATAACACTCCTTTCCAATCCCCTTAAAGGGGATTTCTGTTATTATATTACTCCTATTTGCGCAAAATGTCAATCCCTTAAAAGTAAATTTTTTCTTTTTTTCTTTACTTTTAAGGGGATTTGGTGTATTATATTAGAAAAAGGGGAGGTGTTATGTTTTTGAGCAATATAGGAAATAAAGAAACAATGTCGAGAAATTTATCTTATTACATTGAAAAAACAGGCAAAACTCAAAAAGAGCTTGCAGAGCTCGTCGGAGTAGCTACATCAACTTTTAATAATTGGGTGAAGGGTAATAAGTATCCGCGAATTGATAAAATTGAGATGTTAGCTAATTATTTCGGTATCTTAAAATCTGATCTTATAGAAGAAAAAGAAAAACCCACCGTTCAAAACGATGGATTATCTGAAAAAAGAAAAGCTCTTATTGATTTTGCACGTTCTGTTCCTGAGGAGAAGGCTGAAATGATTCTCCGCATAATGAAGTCAATACTTGAAGATGATTGAATAGTTTATCAATTTGCTCCGGTGTTAGGTCGGAAATATAGGTTATTAACTTATCAACTGCGCTCATATAGGGTAAATCTCCTTTCGACAGAAAAGAACTTATGTTCGTTGAAAAGTGTACAAAAAAAGCAATAATCTGACAACATGAAATTATTACCAATCAAATTATAGCTTACAACAAGTCCGAAAAAACGGACAGTAAACCTTTTTAATGGAGTTGCGCGAGGGTGCTTGTTGGCACTGAACACCCCCACGCAAAAGGAGTGATGGGGAATTTCACTTCCAAAAATATCCTATCACTCACACGGGAGATTTTCAATAAGCAGAAGTGAAAAACGCTTAACAATTGTGATTGTTGCTTTTCACTTCTAAAAAATTTTTATCACTTGTGAAAATAGGAGTTTAAGATGTTTGAAAAATGTATTAAATGTGATCGAATTGGTGAAAGCTGCGTACCAAATTTAATGCTATTATCCTTCCCAAAACTTTTAGAATGGTGTATCAAGCGGCAAAAATATCTTGAATGGACGAATCAAAAACTTGCGGACGAAAGCCGCGTTGCATTAGGAACAATCAACCGCATTTGGGGTGGTGATTATCTTGATTGTAAATACTCAACAATCAAGAGCATTTTAATTGTTCTGATCGGCGGCACAACCGATGAATTTTCGTGCACAGAGCTTGTCGAAAGAGAATTGCAGCAAAAAGAACAATTGGAGCGGCAAGCAGCAAATATCTCTGTTTTTGAGGCAGAAAATGAAGCGTTGAAACGCCGTTTGAATGAGATTGATGAGCTCCACCGCCGTGACATTCGCGCGGTTAAAGAGGAATATCAAGAGCAAATTGCGTTTTTAAAAGAGCAGTTGAGAGCATGGCAGAATTTTCACAGAGACTAATATTATAATACTTTAAGGGTGGTGATGCTTTCCATCGTATTATGTCGAGAGAAAATAAAAAGACGAACAAAGTGAAGGGATGAGAAATCATGTATCGACAACCAGAAATAAATTTAAGGCCGGATGAGGTTTTAATATACTTGAGAAAATCAAGGTCGGATGATCCATTATTAACAGTTGAAGAAGTTTTAAAGAATCATGAAACGATTCTTGATGAATGGGCAGTAAAAAATTTAGGCGGGAAAGTACCAACAGAAAACAAATTTCGTGAAGTTGTTTCCGGTGAAACTCTTGAAGATCGGCCGGAAATATCAAAGCTGCTTAAATTGATTGAATCGCCAAAATATAAAGCTGTTTTAATTGTTGAAGTGCAACGACTTTCCCGCGGAGATTTGGAAGATGCAGGGCGCTTAATTAAGCTTTTCCGCTTTACAAATACTCAAATTTTCACGCCTCAAAAAATATATGATATTCGTGATGAATATGATAGAGATACTTTTGAACGTGAATTAAAGCGCGGTAATGAATACTTAGAGTATACAAAAAAGATAATGAGCCGCGGCCGGTTGCTGGCTGTAAGTCAGGGGAATTATATCGGCTCTGTTGCGCCGTATGGTTATGACCGCATTACCATTAAAGAAGGGAAAACAAAGTGCCATACTCTCAAAATTAAAGAGGATGAAGCAAATATAGTGCGCCTCATTTTCGATATGTTTGTTAATAAAGGATATGGCCGGAATAAAATTTGTAAAACACTGGACGAAATGAAAATTAAACCGCCAACAATAAAACAATGGTCTCCATCTGCTGTGCGTGAAATCCTCGTTAATGTGCATTATATAGGCAAAGTGCGCTGGAATTGGCGAAAAACGATTTCTATAATTGAGGATGGTGAATTGATTAAAAAGCGGCCTCAATCTAAAATCGGAGAGTATTTAATATTTGAGGGCAAGCAAGATGCTATTATTGATGAAAAATTATTTAATGCAGCGCAAGAAATGATAGGCCGCAACCCTCGCACCAAAGCAAATGCAAAATTAGTGAATCCATTTGCTAATATTACTTTTTGCAAAAAATGCGGTTATGTTATGGTGATGCAAAGTGCTCAAAGTAAGGGAGCCCCGCGAATGGTTTGCAGCCGTCAAAGCCGTTGCGGTATGGGCTCATGTTTGTATGAAGAATTTGAAAAATCAATGTGTGAAGTATTGGCGCAGTGCATTGAAGATTTTGAAATCCGTATACAGAATGATGATGCAGATTCCCGCGAATTGCACCGCAATTTAATTAAGCAGCTTGAAAGCAAACTTGAAGAATTGAGCAAAAAGGAATTAAGCCAATGGGAGGCACAATCACACCCCGATCCAGCGCAGCGCATGCCGGTTGAAATTTTCAAGCGGTTAAATGAAAACCTATTGAGAGAAAAAGAGGAAGTAACGCAAGCGCTTTGCAAGGCAAAAGATAACCAGCCGGAGCCGGTTGATTATGAAGAAAAAATATATAGATTCCGTGATGCTTTAGAGGCGTTAAAGGATTCTGAGAAATCAGCGGAAGAAAAAAACATATTGCTAAAAAAGTGCTTTGATCGTATAGAATACCACCGCGAAAAGCCGGAGCGGATTAAAGGCGTGAAAGCCCGCAACGCTAAAGGGCAAATTATTTCTCAATGGACTAACCCGCCTATTATTCTTGATGTAAAGTTGAGAGTATAACTGTATTTTGTACCTCCATCATCAATGAGCATAAGAATACGCCCGTTGATGATATATATTGGATTTTAAAAGCGTTCTTCCGTATGGAGGGCGCTTTTTTTCTTTTGCGTAAATTCATAATTAATTCATAATTTTAATACAATTTCTTAAACAATTTATACATCTGTAGATGTACAATATAAGTGTAGTCAAAAGAGACACAAATTTAAAAATAAAGGAGAAAAAAGAAAATGAACGAAAAAAATTTAATATGGGCGGTAGATACCGGGAGCCATTTTTCCGGCGACATATATACCGAGATATTTTTAACCGAGACGGAGGCTAAAGATTATTACGACAAACACGAAAACGCGGCTTATCGTAAACTTTATAGAACGCGTGATATATGGAATTTCCGAGAAAAAGAGATCGCCAAACGACTAAAGCAAAAAGACGACCGGACAAATCTAAAGAGGATCCGCGAGATTATCGGTCTCAGTCAATCCAAACTAGCCGATAAGTCCGGCGTTAATGTTCGCATGATCCAATATTATGAGCAAAGATTTAGAGATATTAACCTCGCCCAGGCGATCACCGTTTACCGTCTCGCTCAGGCGCTCGAGTGTACGGTCGAGGATTTATTAGAAACCGAATAAAACGAAAAAAGGCCGAGGAAACGAAATCCTCGGCCTAATTTTCGCGTTTTTACCGCATAGGTACTGTATTATTAACCCCTAACCCCTCTAAAATCGCCTCGTAGACGCCTTAAAAGCTATTTCGTAGTTTCACTAATAAACGCGTCGGTAAAACCGGCCGCCTTTAATTTCTTAACCATAGCGTCGGCGTTAGGTTTATGAGCGAACGCGCCGACCTGGACGCGATAAATTTTATTACTTGTCGCGCTAACCGAGGTTGTCGCTTTTTTAACGGCGATCCCTAAGTAATCTAGGACGCCATGAGCATACGCGACGCCCATTTTTTTTTGCTCGGCTACCGAATCGTAATCGGCTCGATCTTTTACGTTATCAACGAAAAAACCCTCGATTAAAACGGTCGGATAATTAACCTGTCTTAACCAACCAAACCAATCCTTGCCCGCATTATTGAGCTTTGTTTTTATGCCGCGGCTATTTTGGCCGGTTGCTTTCACTCGCTTTTCAATGAGTGTTGCAAGCTTTTTAGAGTTGGTTGCGTGTGCGCCGGTCTGTACATAAACTTCAAAGCCATCCCCGCCGCCCGCGTTGTTATGTACTTCAATTGCAACATCGGGAGCAAAAGCGTTACACTCTTTAATTTCTTCGGTAAGAGTATCGTTCTCATCTTTTGTGCGGGAGATTCCCACGGTGAGCCCGTAACGCTCAAGCTCTGTTTTTGCTGCGAGTGCCATTGTCAAATTTATATCTGCCTCAACAAATGAGCCACTAACTGCGCCGGGATCGGCGCCGCCATGCCCTACGCCTATAAATACTTTTTTCGGCATTATTCATCAGCACCCTTTTCGGTAGTTTCGGGAAGCTTGTTTGCTGCATCTACAAACGCTTCGGCTATGATGTATGCCGCAGCGGAAGCAATTGTAGTTACCGCGCCTGCAATATCGGTGATTTCGCCGCCCTCAGCGCCGAAAATCATTGCAATGCCCGTTACTACACCAGCAAGAGCCACCCAAAGTTTACGAGAAGTAAGCTTTCTGATAATGTCATTGAATGTCAGTTTCATTAAAATCACCCTCCGAATCATCTTCATTTTTTATTGTTTCGCCTTTTATTACTTTTGAAATTTTAATACCAGCCAATAAGAGAGCTTCAAGGCCGCCCGCTCCAAGCGTGTATTGAATAAGCGTATCAGGTGTAGCACCTTTAAACCAAAACACAACAATCATTGAAACGATAAAAAACAGCGCAAAAAGTGCCAAAGAAACAAGAATAATATTTGATGTTTTTTTCTTCTTTTTTTCTCTGATTATAATAACTTTTTTGCGCTTACTCATGGCCGCCACCCACATGAAGTATTTTCTTTATGTCGCTTACTTCGGCTTTAATATGTTTTATCTCGTTTTCAAGTAACGGCATACGGCTTGCAAAATTGTTGTGTTCGCTTACTTTTTTTTCGAGCTGCTGTATTCTGAAATTTGTTAATTTATTCGCTGTAATTATACCGCCGAAAGAGCCGCCAAGTGTGCCGATGAGGGCAAGAAGTGCAACAATCACATCATTATCCATTTTTCAGCCTCCTTAAAGGTTAAAAATAATTGCGTTGATTTTAACTGCTACATCTTCCGGCGCTGTACATCTAAATGTTATAGTTCCCGCGCCTTGTGAAACGGGCTCGCAACCCATATTAATATACGTTTCGCGATCTTCGCTTGCCGGAGATAAGAGAACATCATTATCGGCGGTTACTCCCTCAATATTGATTGTTTGCGTGTAATATCCATCCTCGCCGGAGTTCCAGCCCAATCCGTTGAAAGTGCCGGAGCTGCGTTTTGCATGGGATTCCATTTCATTTTTCAGGCTTTCAATTTCTTGTGAGAGGTTTGCAGCTACATCACCTTCGAGCGTTGCCCGCAGATTGTTGTACCATGTTTCAAATTCCGCTTGCTGCTCGCTCATGTATTCTGCGGCTTCGGAATTTTTCTCGCTCATAAATTCTTCCCACTGAGCCTTATACTGCGCCCAAAGTGTGGAGGTATCAACTTGCTCAATCAAACCCGTAACCCAGCCGCAAACCGCAGTATTACCGCGAGCATCTTCAATATCTGCGGCAGATATTTCCGTTGCGCCCGCTCTAATGAGAATATAGGCCAAACAATATTCATTGATGAGCTCAGAGCGCTCAACCGTTGGTTTAACCGGATTTGTCGCAAATTCTGAGTATTTCAAAACCGGTGTAACCTCGCGCACCGAATCCGAATCATCAACGCGAATACATACCGCGCAATATCTTTTCAAGAGCACATCAGAATTCTCAAGAGTGAGCAAATATGCAGAATCGTTGTTCACCCAATGCCAATTAAACCAGCCGCGGCCGGTGTTGATTTGAATTGTCATGCCCTCATTTGGCTCAACAGCAAGTTTGTTACCAACTGCGGCATAAACGCCGCTTGTTATCAAACCTTCAAAAATGCGGCTCATCTGTTCGGCGTTGTATTTCCTATCTCCACCAACAGAATTAAAAAAACCACTTGTAAACGCCATTATATAACCCCCTTTAAATGTTAAATTGCGGTACTAAAGTGCTTCCCGCTTCATCTTCCGATTCAATTGCACTTAACACCCGTACATTTCGACTAATGCCGTATTTGTTTATAACCGTGACAAGATCACCCAAAAAGAAATCCCGCTCGTATTTAAAAGCTACATCACTTAATACCTCGCCACTGAATCCCTCAGTTATTCCCAGCGCGGATAAATTCTCACTTCCGCGCTCTTGCAAAAGCAACAAATAAGCCGCTGCGGAAATTTCATCTTCGCTGTTTGCATTTCGGCTTATATCTCGCGCATCGGTGAAAGTTTCAAAGCGGTCAAGGCCGGATTTTTCCGCGCCTATAGTAGTATAAACGCGCTCAATTCCTTCACCTTCACCGCCGATTAATGTTGTATTTGCGTATTCTTCGGAGGCTAATTGATAATCTGTATTGTATAGGTTTTCAAAATCCTCACTGAATACCACATACGGCCGCGCGGTTTGATTGTATGAGCGATCAACACCGGTATACACTTCAACAAATATTTTCCCGTTGCTGATATATGCAGCCCAGCCGTAATTATAAGCTGTGCAAATATCTGTAATTGCCTGATCCAAATAATCTCCGGTTACTTGCTTATTGATTGAATCAGTAAGCCCCGCAGCGGCGGCAAGAGTAAGCGCGGGGATTGTTCTTTTGCTGTCTGTTGGATTAATGGCGTTCTCTGTAATAAGCTGCCTTATTGCGTTTTCTGCTGTCCCTGTTAATGTTGTTTGATTCCAAATAATACGTTGGTGCAGCAAGAATTTTAATTCGCGCCCGGTTACTGTCAAATAATCGCCGTTTTCAACATCGGTAACAATTTGCAGGTTCTTTATAATCATTACTTTTCTATATGTTGCAACGCCGTTTTTCACAGTAATATCCGTGTTTCTCACAACGTACATATTTTTTTGAAGCAATGAAATTGCCCTATCTGTTGCCGCTGTATATATCTCAAAATCTCCAATTTCGGAATAGGAAGGCCGCCAAATTACACTCACATACTCATCCAAAACGCCTTGTATTGCAAAGTTCTGATCTAATATATAAATTGCTTTCATTGTTATACCCCACTATAAAGAAGGTTGGTTTTGAAAGTTATTTGTAAATTAGATGTACCACTTTCCGCATTGTATGTGAAATGGTTATCGCCGTTGGTTAATACAAACCATGTGCTATCCGGTGACATGTAGCCCATTGCGTTATAACTTACACCGGCGCGCAGAAGTGTTATTGTTTTTTCGCCTATATTGGTATTAATTATGAGCTTATCGGAAGTTTGCAGCTCAAAATTAAGCAACATTTTTTCGGCCGTTTGCACATTGTACAAAACAGGATTTACAACCGTACCGAGTGCGAAAAGCTCAATAATAATACCGGTATCAACATCACCCGTATTGATTATAGTTTTGCGCTGATTTGTAGAAAGTGTGCTGAGCTCAATTCCTTCGGCCTCTATACTGAATGGAAATTCAAAGAGGGGGGAAATATCACTGAATATTGATATTAAACTTTGCACATCTTTAAAATATGGCTTTCCACAAATAATGCTGATTTGTGCTATTTGTTTATTTGCAAAAATATCGCACTCAATAAGCTCTACAGTACCTTCGATATATACGTTGCGGGATTTGTTTTTGAAATACAACGTAATATCTTTTTTGGGAGGAAAGTATTTATAAAGGTTTATGCGGTTTTTCTCTACTTCCCCTTCGATAGTCAAATAAATTACTATATTCCTATTTTCAAGGCGTACAGAATTTATTTTGCTGCCATCTTGTGTAGTATTTACAGAGCTATTAATGCTTGCTTGTGGAGGCGTTAAACCCTCAATTTTATACACGTTATAGCGCTTATTGTGTGTAAGCTCCATAATTTCACCGCGATTATTTTTAACTTTTAAGGTATACAACGCCTTCACCCCTTTGCATATCCAAGAAGATTTTTAGTATTGCGGTAAATATCCAAACGATTTAACTGCTTCGGGCTGTTAATGGTTTGATAGTAGTTATTTACTACGCTACCGCCGCGGCCGCCGCTTGTAAATGTAGAGCTGCCAGCTGTTAAACCGCCGCGGGCAGAATCAACAGCGCCGGTTGTAATATCGCGGATGGAAGAAAGCACGCTTTTTGCGTTTTTGGTAATACCTACGGCAATACCTTCGGGAATCCATTTACCAATTTCATCACGCATTAATTTTGACGGGGAGCCAATTCCGAAAGCTTTTTTCATGAAGCCTTCAACATCACCCACAAAACCGGTTATTTTCTCTTTGAGCCAGCCTATACCGTTGCTTATTCCCTTCCAAATTCCGCTTACAATATCTTTGCCGATAGATGCCATTTTTTCAGGAATCTCTTTGACTTTATCAATAATAGAGGTTACAAGATTTTTTGCGGCCTCTTTTCCCTTTGCTGCAAGAGAGCTTCCCCATGTGGTTACTTTTGATATTGTGTTTTGCAGCCAGTCCCAAACTTTTCCGGGCAAAGTTTTTATAAAATCAATAATTTTATTAATAAATTCACTTGCTGCCTTTGCCGCTTTCTCAATTAGTTCTGATCTCCATTGTTCAAACTTGTTATATAGCTTAACAATAATCTCGCCTAATTTTGGTAATATTTGGCCTATAATTGATACAATTGTTTTGACGATTTCCAATAGCCCTTTTCCGAGTGATACAAGTATTTTCGGGATGGCATTTACAATTGACATAAACATAGTTTTTGCCGCTGTTAAAATTTGGGGAGCCGCCGAAATTAGCGCTTCAATAATAGCTTTATAAATCTTAGGTATAGCTGAATAAAGAGAAATTACAATTGACGGGATGGCCTCAATTAAAGCCATGAGCAACGAAATTGCGCCGTTCAGCAATTGCGGATAAGCCGATGCAAGCCCCGAAACCAAAGATTGTATTACAAGCGGGAGCGCTTCAATTATCTGCGGTAATATTTGCGGGATTGCTTTAGTAATTGCCGTCAGCAACTCAATAGCTCCACTTAAAAGCGCGCTTGCTCCACTTACCAGCCCCGAAATAATTGAAGATATTAACTGCGGAAGGGCTGAGAGAATTGCCGCGGTTATAGTCGGGATCGCCTCAACAATAGCCATTAAAAAATTTATGCAAGCATTAATAAAAATTGGTAAATTATCCATTAGCGCTGCAATAATTTTCGGAATAATTTCTACTATTGCAAGTACAATTTGAGGCAATGCCGATGAAAGCGATTCTAAAATTGTATTTGACATAGAAATTACAGTTGTAACCAGTGAAGGCAGCATGCTCAACAAAGTTTGAATTAAAGTTGTTGCGAGAGATAAAATAATTTCAACAACTTTCGGGAGCAAACCAACAATTTTTGAAAGAATTGTTTCAACCAAACCGCCGAGCGCGTTGCCTATTGTGTTTTCTGCGCCGCTTGCCCCGCTCATCAGGTCTGTAAAGCCTTTTGCAAGCTCACTAACTCCGGGCAATAAGGATTTAAGCAGCTCAGTTCCCATTACTGTTAAGCTTGTGGAAAGAGGCTCAGCAACCGCGCCAAAGTCGGCCATTGTGTTTGTTAAGTCTGCCTGTGCTTTTTGTGAATTAATTATATCGGCATTTACTTCCTTATATTTTGTAGATGCTTCACCTAATAACTCATCGGTTATTTTCAACATGTAGGCTTGTTTTTCGCCCTCAGTTTTGCAAGCCGCTAAACCATTATTAAATTTTTCAACGCTATATCCGCAGCCTTCCAGCATTTGAGTATAAGCGCCTGTAGCTTCACCGAGCTTTATTGTCTCGTTTGCAGATTCATAAAAAGTCTCCGGCTGCAAAGCATCACCAAAGCGACCAACTACGCCCGCGGCATAGCCCGCCCATTGTCCCGCATCTTTTTCCGATTCCGCAAGTAAGGCGATTTGCTGCGCCGCTTCAACAGATTGATCCGTTTCACCTATAATTCCCACAAGCTCTTGAAATGTTTTTGAAGCTGTTTTCGAGCTGTGCCCCGCTGTGCTGAATGATGTTTCAAGCTTGCCCATTTCGGCGCGGTATTCGCGTGTTTCATTTGCAAGATTCAAAAAGCTCGTTGCCATTTCTTTAAGCCCACTTGCAATGCCGGTGAGCATGTTTCCGGCAAAAGTTGCTATTGCGCCTTTAAAGGTTGTAAAGCCATCACCCGCACCGCTTGCGCTATCTCCTACGCCCTCAAGAGATTTTGAAAGAGTTTTAGCCGTTTCGGAAGTATCTTTGTGCTCGCTGTTTAAATCCTCCAAAGCACCTTCATACTCATTAATCTCTTTTTCCGTTTTAGAAATAACCGCCTTTTGATTGTTGATTTTTATTCTCAAATCATCGGCGGCCTTTGAGCCCGCTTTTTGCTCATCGGTCAAAGCATCATACTGCGCCTCTAAGCTGCTTAATATTGTTTTTTGGCTTTTTAGGTTGCTGCCCAATTGCTTGAGCTTTGCTGTTAAACCTTCGCTTGATTGGCTCCAATCATCCATTGAGGCGCTTGCCGCTTTAAATTCACTGTTTGCAACAGCGATTGAACGTTTCGCCTCTTGCATTGATTTTTTTAAATCTGAAATATCAGCTTTAAATTTAGTTGTTACATCTTCGGGCATTTTCTCACCACCTTATTAAAACCAATCGTCACCGGCCTTGCGCCTTATTACCCCTTTACTTTCTCCCTTGTTTTTGTTGTTCTGCCGCTTGTTGTAGGAGAGTAAATCATTTATCAAGCAGAATACATCTTCGGCCGGGTAATCCAAAAGCCGAAGGGGATCAAGTCCGGGAAAAGTATCGCAAAGCGCTTTGTTTATATCAAAAAACATTTCCGACAGCGTTAATTTTTCGCTGCCGGAATTTAGTTTTTTTCTTCACCTTTATTAATGCCGTTCATTTTGTTAATTGCCCATTTGTAAAGCTCAAGCGCAACACTGCCCAGCTCAGCAATATCAACGCACTCCAATTCATCGTCCTTAACACCGAAGGTTGCTTTTACAATTTTATCTATCTTATCAAGCGAATTAAGGATGAATTTAAAAAGCTCATCTGTTGTTTTTGCTTCAATATCATCCAAAGATTGGCCGATATACATAGCAACGCGATACGGAATTTTAAGCTGATCGGCTTCAACTACTCTTTTAACCTCTTTCAATGTATCATCCGTGTATATTGTTATTTTCATTTTCATGGTGCTTTCTCTCCTTAATTAAAAAGATAAGGGACGGAAAATTTCCGTCCCTTTAAATTAAAATTTTAGGCTGTTGCAATTGTGTCCGGTGTATGTACTGTAGCAAAGAAAGTTTCTTCTTTGATTGTAGTATTTACACTTGTATCAACAATAACGGCTTTTGCTGTCTTGTCACCGGCCTTACTGAATCTGCAAGTTGTGTTAATGCCTGTGAAAGTAAGTTCCTGTCCGTTTGCCTCCGCGCCATCATCTTTAGTGACGTGTGTAGAATCAGGAATGTTAAATTTACCCTTCAAGCGCCATACAAACATTTCTGTACCATCTGTGCGCTCAGTGATATAACCGATTGCAAAATATTTGCTTTCGCGCTCACCCTCAATAAGCATGCCTGTTTCTTCATCGTAGGTCTGGCCGGTAATCTTAGCCAAAACATCAAGCGGAATAGCAGAAACAGTTATTGTTACTTCATCCGCGCCGGTGGAATCAATAACCACAGCGGGGATATTGTCATAGTAATGGCTTTCGCTGCTGCTTTCGGTTGTGCGGCTCAGTTCGGCCACACCAGCAACGGCAAAAGGAGTATCGCAAGAATAATCCTCACCATCTGTTTTAACCTCTGCCGCAACAAGGCCGCGAATACCTCTGTATTCCTGAATGTCTTTCATTTTCTTTTCCTCCTTTGTTATTGTCTATAAAAAATTGTGAGGCCTCTGCCGGTATGCGTTGGCTCATCACTTGCCACGGAATAACCCGCGCCGGATATGATCCAGCCCGCTTTTTTTAATACTGTTTTTGCTTGAAGCAATATAGTATTAACTTTTTCGGGATCAACCCCGTAAAAATTTAAGCTGTATTGCCAAATAATGGCGGTTTCTTCATCACTGTAAAAGCTTGCGCCATCTGCGGAATCATTCCAAAAAGTAAAGAAATAATCCGGGTATTTCTCATCTTTTAAAAAGCTCCCCTGTAGCCGTACTGGATAACTGAAAGTACCTTCAAGCATTGCAATTAATAAATCTTCCACATTTTCACCCCGCCATTATTCGCGCTATAGCTTTTCTTATTGCTTCGCCTTGTATTTCTGATATTTCGCGCTGAGTTTTTGCGCCGTATATAGCAGCTTTTAAGCCCTTTACCGGCTTCATTTTGGGAGTTCCATACATAAGGAAAATACTTGTCAGCCCCGATTTTTTAAAATCAAAACCAACATCAATGCTGCCTATAGAATCATCCCAAACAACCTTCATTTGCGTATCAATGGATTTATGAGTTTCACCCGTTGAATATTTACCGCCAGCCGGAAGATTAGGCGAAGAAATTGCAGTGTTAATTAAGGGATTAACATATTGCTTTGAAGCTTTGAGCGCGCTTTCTACGCCTCGTTTCATTGCGGCGCTGCCGCCTACTTCGTCAAGCTTCGCCATGTAATCTTCGAGCCCTTCAAAAGTCAATCCAAATTTCTTTTTAGCCATTATGCGCCACCTGAAACGGATCGTATTTTGAATTTTAAAAACTGATTTTGCATGTTGATATTTTCGGGATTTCCCAAAATTTCATAAACTTTTTCTGGCTGATTTGCTATGCACAATCGGCAATCCGCTTTAATGTCCGGGCGAAACCACGTTTCAATATTTGCGGTATCTTGCACAGTTAAAACGCCGTTGCTTTCGGATTCTGTCCCGCCAAAGCTGCGAAAACTGCAAAAGAAAAGCACCCCGCTTGTTGCATCAGGGTACGTTTTTACTGCTACGCCTCTTATAATTGTTGTTTTTGGAATCAGCAAAAGCATTGGTACATTAAAGGGCAAAGCCGGTTTATATCCGCTCATGGTTTACACCCCACTTTCAAGCGCTGCGATTCTCTGAGTGAGTGCATCAATGATTTTGATTAAATCTTTGCTATACTCACATTCAATAATAGCGCCCTGCGTATCGGTAAAAATGGTTAAATTAGGCGATAGCGACAAAACACCTGAAACAGTACCATCTATATTTGGAATATGGCTTGTATCTTTTTGATATCCAACATATTCCGAAACAGCATTGCCGCACTCAACTTGCATATACCAAAATTGATTGATTGTGTCAGTTGTCCCAGCGGGCAAATACACAACAAATCTATCAAGATAAAATGTTTCTGTGATCTCAACCGGATTTCCGTTTAGATTTACAATCCAATTTCCCGCACTTGAAATAGCTTGCGGGAAACATCTTAATTTATCTCCTTTACTGTTAAAGGTGTAATTATCAATATATTTTCCCGGAGGCAGCGGCAAAGACTTTCCATATCCTTTTCCCGTTGTAAATGTCAAGCTTGTTTCAATGCTGGTATTTTCCGGTGTTCCTTTAATCCATATTGCGCCATTTTCAAGAATTTCAACCGTTATTCCGTTTTGTGTTTGAATTTGTTTGATAAAATTACCAGCGTTAAACAGATTCTTTCCGCATCTTCGCACCGTCATTTTTTCCGGCGAAATATACGGTACATATTCTGTTGCATTTTCACCCTCAATAATACAAATTTGCATTGATTCAAGAGTGTTATAATCAAACATGGCTGTACTATCGAGATTATTTATAATTATATAAAGTTGTGAATCTTCGGTAATATCGCCAAGTATTTGCAGCGTGAAAGTAAAAGAATTGAAGCCCCCGTCTAACGCTCGCGCTGCACAATTAAAACCGGTGTAAGAAGTTGAAACCTTAAAAAAACGCATTGGCTGCGCGGAAAAAACGGTATAAGTTTTCCCGAATTTCAATAGATTTCCGTTAATCCTGTACCGCCCGGCATCATCAATATTATAATCTTTGATATTGTATAGATTTTTGCTTTTTACTTTCACATTTATTTCATGCTCAACGGGGGAAACATCATCAGCAACGACAATTTCGCCGGAGAGCTTCCCTTTGATCGCGTTTGCATATCCCTTTGAAAGCAAAGCTGTATCAACACCGTTATTAATGTTGGTAATGGCTGCCGCCTCTGCTTCCTGTACATTCCTTACGGCCTCCGCTGCTGCTGTCTGCGTGTCGGTAATAGCTGTATTGGTAATATCAAGAAGCTGGGCAACAATATCCGTTATTTCCTCCGGGATTTCCGGCGAATCAACCTCCATGCCCCCAAGCACTAAGCCGCTGCAAAGAGTTGTGTTCCATTCTTTGACAATCTTTCCGCTTTCGTCAGTTCTAACAGCGCAAATAATAAAATCTACTAAACCGGTATACTTTGTGCATTTGCGGGAGAGCAGCCAGCTAAAATATACTGTTTCGCCCTCTGCAACAGTATCAACAACTATATATTGATCCTTTTCCTTGTTTGCATTTCTGTAATTTACGCGCAATGTCATTGCCGATAAATCAATATTATCACCAACTATGCGCGGGCATTTAAAGTATATTCTATTTGCGGCCTCATCCGATTCAACACCGAAATTTTTAAAGCTTGCGGGAGGCGTTATTTTTCGCGTTACTGCATCAATTATAAAATAATCATCATCGGAAACAAGCGCGGCCGCTTCCGCGTTGCTGTCGAATAAGCTTCTAACGCTCAATTTTTACGCCTCCTTTTTGTAAGCTAACTGCGCGGCGCGTTGCATGAAATAAGGGGAGAGGGAAGTCCCCCCCGCCCCATAATTCCACAAATCAGAAACGCCCCGCGCTGTAATTCCTACAATTGCTTCACTTTTCAAAATATCATCGGAAACGCCCGCATCAGATAAATATTCAAGTACCTCGAATATATAATTTTTCAAAGCCTTATCGTGATAATCGCCGGTTATTCCCAACGATTCTTTAACACCTTCAAGCAGTGTTGCGCTATCCATGATATTTTTTTACCTTCCTTTTATTATTCAGTAATTGTTGCTTTTACAAGAGAGCTATTGTCTACCACTTTACCGTCAACGGACATAACAGCTTTAGTGAGAAGATCTTCGGTTTCCCAATCCTGCTTTTTGCTGATTCCCATATCATAAATGGTATTCAGAACGTAATCAGAGAAATCAAAAGCAAAGAAGGTATTTTCCGCAACATAAGGAGCAATTACAACATCACGGCCGAGAAGTGTTCTTTCTGCTGCCTTGTCAACGCCATAATTAACGCGGGCGATCGGCTGGCCGTCCTGATCTGTCATGCCCATAATCTTCATAAATGTTTTCTTGCTCATGCAATATTTTGCGCTGCTTTCGTAAGCTTCGGGAATTGCGCCCTCAACTTCGCAAAGCATTTCATAAGAAAGCGCCGCATTAACGGTCTGGCCTGTAGGTACAGTAGCAGAGAGAATACCGGAAGGCTGGCCGCTGCCTGTGCCATTAATAACCGCGTTTTCAATTGCGTAAATCATTGCTTTTGTTACGTTCTCAACAAATTTTGCCTCAAACGCAGCAAGTGCCATTGTGCCAACTTCCATGCTCATGCTGATTTCACAGCGCAATTTATGATAAGTGAAGGTGACAGAGCCGGTTGTTTTTTTCTGTCTGTCGGAGCCTGCGCCCTCTGTTACCCATGTAGCAACGGGCTTTACATTGGAAGTAGGAATTACAACGCCGGCTGCGTAAGAAGTTTTAGTGATAATCGGGAGAATCATTCCCACGCTATCAAACTTTTCAATAATCTGATTTACAAGCTCTGTAGGAATTACGCTTGCTGCATCACTTGTAAGAGTATTTGCATCAGCTCTAAGCTCTGCGGGAATGGGCTTATTTCTCAGGACAAAATCCATGAAAGCACTTCTATATTTAATGCTTTCATCATCTGCGGATTTTGCAGCGCTGAAACTTCCTACAATCTGAGCATTACGCAATACGGCGCTTTCGGGAATTTTGGAGCGCTCTGCTTCGCCTTCACCGCCCTCATCATCGAGCTTCGCGAGCTGTTCTTCTGCTGCTGCAATTTCATCGGCAAGCTTTTTGAGAGTTTCGCCAATTGCTCTTACTTCTACAATATCTTCGGAAGCATCGGAGCGCTGCTGCAATTCTGCAATTTCTTTCTTCTTTCTTTCGATAAGCTGTTCAAAATACTTTTTCATTTTTTTCATTCTCCTTTTTGTTTTTCAGGCATAATAAAAAGGCCGGTTATTTGCCGCCCTCTGCCCTTTAAAATATTTTGTTATGGTTTTTGGCTTTTGCAAGTTCCAGAGCCGCTTTTTTGTCGCTTTCCAGTGATCGAGTGCGGGCGCTATCCAGTGCCGCTTTTGCGCTATCCAGCGCGGCTTTATCTCTTGCGGAAATCTCTGTTGCTTCATAAGCCGGAAAGGTAACGGCCGATACTTCCAGTACCCGGCCAATACTTTTAATTTTGCGTGTCGGATGGTCGGTTTCAAGCCCTTCCCATTCCTCCGTATCAATGGTAAACATAAAGCTCATACCCGAAATATCACCGCGCTTTACCGCGCTATACAAGTTTCGGGCTTCGCTATTGTTTGCCGTGTCGAGGTTTACACGGATTCCCATTCCGTCACTGTCAACACTCATTTGCATTGTTGAATTTTCGTTATTGTTGCGGCTTCGCGCAAGCGGGATCATATCAGTATTATGGTTTACCAAAAAGCGAACATCTTTTAAATTCGCTTTATCCAGTGCGCCACGTTCAATAATTTCATCAAACCAGCCCAAATCAGTACGGGAATCATACACAATCGGGCGGCCGTTGAGGAAATCCCCGTTTTTTTCGTTATTATCGGCGCGAATTTCAAAGTTATATGCTCTTGTTACTGTATTATTCTCCATCGTTTGTATCTCCCGTTGTTCCTGTTTGATGTGTATTTGCTATATTGGTATCAATCCAGTTTAGGCTCATATATCGTTTACCCGCCAATTCCGGCAACGGCCTCAAGCCAAATGCAACGCGCTTTTCGTTTTCATAGAGTGCGCCTGTGTTGCTCAAAAGCGTTACCATTTGCAAGGTTTGCTCCACCGACATAAAAATTAAATCTTTCGGGTAAAATTTAACCATGTTCCCGAAGGATTTTTCAGTATCGGTGAAAAGCGTTTTTGTGAAAGCCTGAGAAAAAGAAATAATAATAGGCTCAAGAGTTTTTTGATAAAATGCTTCATACTGTGATTTATTATAATCACCCGTAAGAATACAAAGCGGCACTCCGAAATTTCTTAATATTTTTTCATCAATAAATTTCAGTGTACCTTCATCAACAAGCTGTATTTCTTTTTTTATCGGGATATATTCTGCTTTTAAATCGAGCGGCAAAAATCCGCTTTCGGATTTTTTCAGTTTTGCTTCAAGCTCTTTCAATGCCGCCTCAGTTTTGCCCGCATCCATCATAGTATTGTATTTTACAACGCCATTGATAGCGAAAGTAGATTTCATTGCGCTTGCTACGCCCTGCAACAATTGATGATTGATATTCAAGGTTTTCAAAAGCGCTTCATTATCCGGCTGCCCTTGCTCGTTGCCGCCCATATATTGATTTATACTATAATGGTGCTTTATATGGATTATATCTGAATAAAACAACGTAAATTCATTACCATTGTTAAAGCGCAGTTTCACAAAAATTTCGCCGCTTGCATCTTCAATAAAATCAACCTGTGAAGGCTGCACCGGGTACAAACTTTCAAAGCGCCTTCTTTTTACTCCTTTTTTATCTATCCATTCATAATAGATAGGAATAACAAAAGCATTGTGATTAAGAAGCAGCAACCACGTTATTTTTTCAATAAATTCGCTTGTTGTCATAAGCGGATTGGGATTGTTTAAAACGCTCTGCAAACTATCATTTACCGGAATCACATCATTGCCGCTTTCTCTGATATGTTCCGGCCGCAACTTTTTTATTTCTGATACAATACAGTTAATTGCTTGCTGTACTACATCACTTGTATAAATGTTGTTGCCGAATTGCGAAAAAATTGGAGCGTTTCCGCT